>TARA_R110002051_G_scaffold52574_2_pt1 | contig 22716 bp, 24 predicted proteins | sample TARA_R110002051 | Tara Oceans TARA_R110002051 (sample SAMEA4397023) | marine metagenome | biome: Polar Biome; feature: [MES] marine water layer (ENVO:01000295) within the mesopelagic zone...; material: water (ENVO:00002006), including particulate matter (ENVO:01000060) such as......
AGGGCCTGCAACTGTTGTTGCGGGCCTTTCGATCTTTTTAAAGGAAAACCCTGACGCGCGCGCTATCTTGCACGGGCCCAAGGTTGAGCTTGCGCTTTTGCTTAAAAAGCAGCGAACAGCCGACCGCGTCACGATCCATGACGCGCCGGATGTGGTGAAAATGACCGACAAGCCCAGCAATGTGCTGCGGCACGGCAAGGGCACCTCGATGTGGTCCACGGTCGAGGCAGTGCGCAATGGCGACGCGGCCGTAGCCGTTTCTTGTGGCAATACCGGCGGATTGATGGCGATTTCGATGTTGCGCCTGCGCAAGGCCGAAGGGGTAAATCGCCCTGCGATTGCCTGCCTGTGGCCATCTCGCAACCCCGCAGGTTTTAATGTGATGCTGGACGCAGGTGCAGATATCCGCGCCGATCAAGACGATCTTTTGACCTATGCGCTGATGGGGGCCTCTTATGCGCGCAACGGTCTTGATATTTTACGTCCGCGCATCGGCTTGCTGAATGTCGGCACCGAAGAACACAAAGGGCGCGCCGAACTCAAAGTCGCCCACGAGATGATCGGTGAAGCGGCCGAAAAAGGCGAATATGACTACATCGGATTCGTCGAAGGCGGCGACCTGCCCTCGGCGCGTGTTGACGTGATTGTCACCGACGGGTTCACTGGGAATGTGGCGCTAAAAACCGGTGAAGGTACGGCCAATCTGATTTCAGGCCTACTGCGCGAATCGTTAATGAAAACACCTCTTTCGATGATTGCAGCCCTGCTTGCGCGCGCCTCCCTCAAGCGGCTACAACGTAAAATTGACCCGCGCCGCGTGAATGGTGGAGTCTTTTTAGGTCTCAACCAAACCGTCATCAAAAGCCACGGCGGCGCCGATGCCACTGGTGTGGCGGCCGCTCTGAACCTTGCTTACCGTCTCGCGCAATCTGGATTTTCTGACAAATTGGCGGCGCGGGTTGCATCTGCAGCGGCGCTTGCGCAAGATACCACTCAATAGCACTTTACCCCAACCGGGATCAGAAAACATGACACGTCGCGCAGTTGTAATCGGTGTTGGGCATTATCTTCCCGAACGCGTTGTCCCCAATGCAGAATTTGAAAAAACACTCGATACAACCGATGAATGGATCAAGTCGCGCTCTGGCATTGAGCGACGCCATTTTGCAGCCCCTGGTCAGACCACCTCCGACCTCGCTGCGTTGGCCGCCAACAACGCGCTGGCGGTGGCTGGACTGACGGGCAACGACGTGGACGCGATCATTGTAGCGACCTCCACTGCGGACCTTACGTTCCCATCAGCGGCGACAATGGTGCAAGCGAAAATAGGCAATACAAAGGGCTATGCTTTTGATGTGCAAGCAGTGTGTGCCGGATTTGCCTTTGCGCTCTCGAACGCAAATGCGCTGATCGTCTCCCAACAGGCCGACCGTGTGTTGGTGATCGGGGCCGAAACTTTCAGCCGCATCATGGATTGGACAGATCGGTCGACTTGCGTTCTATTCGGAGATGGCGCAGGTGCAGTCTTGCTCGAGGCCCAGACCGGCACGGGTACAACAAAAGACCGAGGTATCCTGTCTGTTGACCTTAATTCCGACGGCAGCTACCGCGATCTGCTCTATGTTGATGGCGGCGTGTCAACACAGACAACCGGCGTTTTACGGATGCAGGGTCAGGAAATATTTAAACATGCGGTCGAAAAACTTGCGAAAACTGCCCATACCGCACTGGATAAAGTGGGGCTAGGCGCTGATGACGTTGATTGGGTTGTGCCGCACCAAGCCAATATCCGAATTATCAAATCCACGGCGCGCAAGCTCGGCGTCGGCATGGACCGTGTGATTGTCACTGTGCAAGACCACGGGAACACCTCCGCCGCATCGATTCCCTTGGCCTTGTCTGTTGGCGTTCAGAACGGCCAAATCAAACAAGGCGACCTGCTCGTCACCGAAGCGATCGGCGGCGGATTGGCGTGGGGCGCCGTCGTGCTGCGCTGGTAGGTAATAATTGCCTTTAAAACCACCCTACAAGCCCTTGTTATTGACTCTGAATTTACCTCTCGCCTATGGTCATGAAAATTCCAGGGGAAAATCATGGCTGATAAGACATTGACACGCATGGATCTGGCAGATGCCGTCCACTCTCAAGTTGGACTTTCACGCAACGAAAGTGCAGATCTAGTCGAAAGCGTTCTCGCGCATGTCTCTGACGCTTTGGTGAGTGGGCAAGCGGTAAAGATATCGTCTTTTGGAACTTTCTCGATCCGCGAAAAGGCGGCGCGCGTGGGCCGTAACCCAAAGACCGGCGAGGAGGTGCCAATCCACCCGCGCCGTGTTTTGACATTCCGCCCTTCCAACCTGATGAAAGATCGGGTCGCGGCGGGCAATAAATAGGACACCAAATGGCCAAATCTCGCGACGCATTCCGCACCATTAGCGAGGTTTCTACTGCGCTTGACACCCCAACACATGTCCTGCGGTTTTGGGAAAGCAAATTCACGCAAATCAAACCTGTGAAACGCGCCGGTGGGCGGCGTTACTACCGCCCCGACGACATTGATCTGTTATCTGGCATAAAGACGTTGCTGCACGATCAGGGCATGACCATCAAGGGCGCGCAAAAACTACTGCGCGAAGCCGGCGTTAAACATGTGGTGTCGCTTGGGCGTGCGGCCGCCCATGCACCCACAGCGGATGCAACCATTGATAAACCTCTAACCCCGCCTGCGGCCGAAAATATACCTCAAACCCCGCCAACACAGGACAAAACTGCAGCAAAAGACGTGGTCGCGCCAATCCCCGCTCCGCTCGCAGACCCAATTCCCGTCCCTGCCCCGCGTGCCGACCGGCTCGTTGCGCTCGCGATGATTACCTCCGTGAATCACGACCATATCCGCATAAATGCGGCGCAAATATCTCCGCTTTTGGCCCGCTTGAGCAAACTCCGTGACCGCTTGCGGGCGGCTTGAGAATTTGGGTCTTGCCTGCCCCCCCAAATCGGTTATGAACACCGCCAGTCGGGCTATAGCGCAGCCTGGTAGCGCGTCCGTCTGGGGGACGGAAGGTCGCAGGTTCGAGTCCTGCTAGCCCGACCAAAACAACCGCCCGTTTGTGCCTGTGCACGGCGGGCGTTTTTGTATGCCAAAAGGGACAGAGAATGACAAAATCGGGCGTATTGGCGGACCATCAACTGCGCGATTTAATCGCTCAAGGTCAAATCGCGGCATCCCAGCCGATAGAGCCCAGCCAAATCCAGCCCGCATCACTGGACCTGCGCCTTGGCGCCACCGCCTACCGCGTGCGGGCGTCCTTCCTTGCGGGCCGCAATCGCACCGTCACCCAAAGGCTTGCCGATTTCCAAATGCACGCGATCGACCTGACCCAAGGGGCGGTTCTGGAAAAGGGCTGCGTCTATGTCGTCCCCCTGCTCGAATCACTGGCGCTACCGCAGGATATGACCGGCGCGGCCTCGGCCAAATCATCAATCGGTCGCCTCGACCTTTTGACCCGTATCATCACTGATCGCGGTGTGGAATTTGACCGCGTGCCTGCGGGATACGCAGGCCCACTTTATGTCGAAATTTGCCCGCGATCGTTTTCCGTGGTTGCCCGCATGGGCCAAATGCTCAACCAGATCATTTTTAGACGGGGCAAAACAATTCTGTCCGATGAGGCATTAACCGCCCTGCACGCGCAAACCCCTATTGTCTCGGGCGCGCCGGTCATATCGGACGGACTTGGGTTTTCCGTGGACCTCAGACCTGAATCCGGGACACTTGTCGGCTACCGCGCTAAACCTCACACAGGTGTCATCGACCTGTCGCTTCTGGCGCACTACGATCCCACCGAATATTGGGAAGAAGTGCATAGTAAAGACGGCTGGATCATCCTCGACCCCGGCGCATTTTACATTCTCGTCAGTCGAGAATCGATTATCATTCCACCGATGAATGCCGCTGAAATGGCGCCGTATCTTGCGATGGTCGGCGAATTTCGGGTGCATTACGCGGGTTTTTTTGATCCGGGGTTCGGTTATGCTGGTGCGGGCGGAACAGGGTCCCGAGGCGTGCTAGAAGTCCGTTGCCACGAGGCCCCATTTGTCCTTGAACACGGTCAAGTCGTCGGGCGTCTCGTCTATGAGAACATGGCCGCGATGCCTGACGCTTTGTATGGGCGAGAAATCAAGTCGAATTACCAAGGGCAAGGCTTGAAACTATCCAAACACTTTGCCCCAACTTAACCAGCGACCCGCGATTGTGGCGTGGTTACTATGCGGCGATTGGCGTTCGCATCGCAATGCGCCAAAAATGTGAAAAAATCGAACACCAGCCGCCCGTCGCGACATCGCGATACTTCTTTGGTAAATAATACGCGACAAAACGGGAATCGACCCATAAAACGCTACTCGTCCTCAAACATATCCACCTGATCATCATCATCTTCATCCGCCTCGTCAGCGACATGCGACACACCCGGCGGCGGACGATTCTCCAACAATCCAGCGGCACGCAGTTCTTTCAATCCCGGCAGATCGCGTGCGTTTTCCAAGCCGAAATGATCAAGGAACCCTTGCGTGACGACAAACGTCACAGGCCGCCCCGGCGTCATACGCCTGCGCCCAATGCGCACCCATTCCATCTCGATCAACTGATCCACCGTGCCACGGCTAACCGACACGCCCCTGATTTCTTCTATCTCGGCACGGGTCACCGGCTGATGATAGGCAACAATGGCCAACGTCTCGATCGCCGCGCGTGACAGCTTGCGGGTCTCAACCGTTTCCTTCTGCATCAAAAACCCGAGATCACCTGCCGTGCGAAACGCCCAGGCATCACCGATCTTAATCAACTGCACCCCGCGCCCCTCATACCGCTTGCGCAAATGCATCAGCGCCTCTGCGGGGTCACAGCCATGCGGCATCCGTCCGATCAACTCGTGCTCTGTCACGGGCTCTGCGGTGGCAAACAGGATCGCCTCGACCATGCGCTCCTGCTCTGCCATAGGCGGCGCCTCGAACAGGCTGTCATTGGTGGGTTTAGCCATCGCGCGGCTCCCTTTTTCGAATGTGTATCGGGGCAAAACTTTCGCCTTGCCGAATGTCGATCTTGCCTTCTTTTGCCAGCTCCAGTGAAGCTGCAAAATTCGCCGCCGTCGCAGAGCGGCGCTTGACCGGGTCGACCTCCCAGCCTTCGGGCAGATAACTCATAATATCCGTCCAGTCGCCAGCAAAACCAATCAGATGTCGCATCCGCGCTAGGCTTTCCTCCATCGTCATCACGGCATCGCGGTCCATCACAAAGGGGCGAAAATCATCGCGTGTGCGAATGCGCGCGTAGCCTTGCATCAAGTCCAACAGCGTCGCGGTATAGGTGACGCGGCGCACGCGTTGCACATCCTCCGTCACACCGCGCGGAAAAAAATCGCGACCCAATTGGTCGCGCGCCATCAACTTGGCGGCGGCATTGCGCATCGCCTCTAGCCGCTCCAACTGAAATGCCAGATGTGCGGCCAATTCCTCGCCCGATGGTCCCTCTTCGGTGGGATCTGGGGGCAACAACAACCGCGATTTCAAAAATGCAAGCCACGCCGCCATCACCAGATAATCAGCGGCCAATTCAAGCCGCAACTTTTTGGCCTGCTCGACAAATGCCAAATACTGCTCGGCGAGCGCCAAAATTGAAATCTGCCGCAAATCCACCTTTTGAGTGCGCGACAGCGTCAACAACAGATCCAGCGGTCCCTCAAACGCACCAACATCCACAATCAACGCTTCTGCGGCCTGCCTTTCGGCGACCGTTTGCACGTCTTCCTGAAAAATACTGTCAGTCACAAAACCCTCACGCCAAAAGCGCTTCAAGTTCCGCAATCAGCCCTGCAATGTCAATCTTTTCGGGTGCTTTACGCTGTGCAAGGGCGCGGTCGGCGCGGATTGTGGCCTGCGCGGTCATGTCACCTGCGGCGCGCGCTACCGCGTCCATCTCAGCGGGATTGCCATTGCAGTGCAGAGCGAGATCACAGCCCGCCGCAATCGACGCGGCGGCGCGCTCGCTAATCGTGCCACAAAGCGCCTCCATCGAGATGTCATCGGACATGATCAACCCATCAAACCCGATGTCTTCGCGGATCAGCCGCATCATCTTAGGTGAAGTTGTCGCAGGTTGATCGGGGTCAATATTGGTAAACACAATATGCGCGGTCATGCCCATCGCCAAATCGTTTAACGCTGTAAACGGCTTAAAATCGTGCGCTTCCAATGCATTACGGTCCACGTTTACAGTTGGCAACTCTTTGTGGCTATCCACAGACGCGCGACCGTAACCCGGAATATGCTTGAGCACTGGCAGCACGCCGCCGGCCAAAAACGCATCGGCGCACGCACGGGCGGCCGCGACAACTGTTTCAACATCCTCACTGTAAAGTCGATTGCGTAGCACCGGATGGGTTTCATCTTCAACCAAATCCGCCAGTGGCGCACAATTCACATCAATGCCCACATCAAATAACTCTTGCGCAATCAACCGGTTACGGATCCATTGGGCGCGCATCGGATCGTGTGCCTTTTCCATCTGATCCAGAGCTGGCAAATATTCGCGCCAATGCGGGCTGCGCATCCGTTGCACCCGCCCACCTTCTTGATCAATCAAAATCGGGGCATTGCGCCCCACCGCTTCCCGCAGATCACCCGTCAAGCGTCGCACTTGATCAGGGTCCGCGATATTGCGCGAAAAAACGATAAACCCAAATGGGCTAACCTCTCGGAAAAATCCTTTTTCCCAATCAGTTACAACCCGACCTTCAGGTCCTAAAATCGTCGCGTTGCATCGCACTTAACGCACCACAACAGGGATGCAATCAACATTCTCGGCAACCATAGTGGCACAGAAACGGCGTGCATCATTCAGTTCGGCAAACCCTTCTGCGCGCAACCGGTAAAAAGCTTTTCCGCCCGAAGTTGCCGATTGGATAACACGCGATTTACCGCTCATGACGTCGCCAAAACGTCCCGTTAAACGGGTCCACTCTGCGACTGCAACCTCTGCCGATGGAAACGCCCCAAGCTGCACCAATTTGGTTCCAACCGCAAACTCGGCCTGTGAAACCGGACTTTGCACTGCGGGGCTTGACGCAACCGGCGCAGCAATAGCCGCTGCAACAGATGCGGTTACAACAATCGACGAGGGACGCGCGACAGGTCGCCGCGAGACGTCAACAGACGAAGCAATTGCGCCTACTTCGGGCGCAGTCGGCGTAGGGGACACGACAGCAATCGTGGACACATCGGTCAAAGGCTGCGCACCCGCTGCAATTTGATCTGCAAGTGCCAAAATATCGTCCGCGGAAAGCGGCGCATTGACCAGTTGTTCTGCGCTCAACACGACAGGTGTCAACATATCGTCGCGGGCCTCTTCCTCTGGAAGGTCAAGCGCCGCCACTTCGCCGGCCTCCGCATCCGACTGTATCTCATAATCTTCAGCCGCCAAACCCACTGTGACAGGGGCCAAAGCCACGCTATCTTCGGGGGCGGCGGCCTCTCCCTGGGCTGCAACTTCGTTCACCGCAAGCCCAAGATTGGTCGACACTGTGCCACCAGGATTTTCGGGTAATATACGCATTTCGCCAGTCATTGCGCGCACGACAGGAATGCCAGACACATCGCGCACCACCAGCTTATAGCCCCAAATCGCGACACCAACGATCAAAGCGCAAGACACCGCTGCACCAGCATAATTTGCCAAAATTCCGGCGCGCGCGGCCCCGCTCAAAGGGGATGATCCCTGCTCATAAACTGCCATCTATTTGCCTCACTGCCCGCGCCACTGCTAACGTCGGATGGGTTGCCTCATTACATTCCCAGAGGCGGCACGCTTTAGCGCATCTCTTCCGCTGGGGTTACGCCAAGAATACCAAGACCTGACGCAATAACAACACAAACGGCACGAATTAGGGCGATTTTCGCCTGTGTTGTGTCATTGTCACCGTCTTGTAAGAACCGCAGGCTCACATCATCGTTGCCACGATTCCAAAGCCCGTGCAAATCAGACGCCAGATCATACAGGTAAAACGCTATCTTGTGCGGCTCGTGGCCCTTGGCTGCGATTTCAACCAAACGTGGCCATTCGGCCAGCTTCTTGGCGACACCCAATTCTGCCTCATGGCTCAACTTGCTTAAATCCGCACCTGCAAGTGCCGCATCGGATACATCAATTCCCGCCTCCACCGCCTTGCGCATCACCGACTTCACCCGCGCATGCGCGTATTGCACATAAAACACTGGATTGTCTTTCGACTGCTCTGTGACCTTGTCAAAATCAAAGTCCAGCGGCGCATCGTTCTTGCGGGTTAGCATATGAAAACGGGTTACATCGCGGCCCACCGCATCCACCACATCGCGCAACGTCACAAAGGTCCCTGCCCGCTTGGACATCTTGAAAGGTTCGCCATTTTTATACAGCTTCACCAGTTGCGTCAGCTTCACATCCAAAGGCACGCGCCCGTCAGACAACGCAGATACAGCCGCCTTCATGCGTTTGACATAACCACCGTGATCCGCGCCAAACACGTCGATCAACTGGTCAAATCCACGTTGCACCTTATCATAGTGATATGCGATATCGGGCGCAAAATACGTCCAGGCACCATCGGATTTCTGCACCGGACGGTCCACGTCATCCCCGTGATCGGTCGACTTGAACAAAGTCTGCTCGCGCGGCTCCCAATCATCAGGCAACTTGCCTTTCGGCGGTTCAAGTGTGCCGCGATAAATCAGCCCCTTGGCATCCAGTTCGTCAATCGCCTTTTCAATTAACCCCGTGCCATAGAGCGACTTTTCGGAGTAAAAACTATCCATCTTAATGCCAAGCTGTGCGAGATCCGCACGAATTAGATTCATCATCTGTTCAGTCGCGAATAGGCGAATATCTGCCAACCAAACGTCCTCTGGCTGGCCTAGATAGGCGTCGCCAACCTTCGCCTTCAAAGCCTCGCCCACAGCGATCAAATAATCCCCGGGATATGTGCCGTCCTCGAACGCCACCTCTTGGCCATGCGCCTCTTGATAGCGCAAATAAACAGAGCGCGCCAAAACATCGACCTGCGCACCGCCGTCATTAACGTAGTACTCGCGCGTGACATCATAGCCAGCGTAATCCAGCAAACTGGCCAATGCGTCACCGAAAACTGCGCCCCGTGTATGCCCCACATGCAATGGGCCCGTCGGGTTCGCCGACACATACTCCACCAACATTTTCTGATTGACCCCCAATGTAGAGCGACCATAGGAAGGATCCGTCAGTGTGGTCTTGACCACACCCTGCCAAACCGTTGCGTTCAAGTGCAAATTTAAGAACCCTGGCCCCGCCACATCAACCGCCGAAACACGCGAATCCTCGCGTAGTTTGGCCGCCAAAACGTCGGCAATCGCGCGCGGGTTCATCTTGGCAGGCTTGGCCAGAACCATTGCGGCATTGGTCGCCATATCACCGTGCGCTGCATCGCGTGGCGGCTCGACCGCAACAGCACCCATTGCCAATCCGTCAGGCAAATCACCATTTGCCACCAAACCCTCTAGGGACGTGATTACAAGACCACGGATATCAGCAAACAGGTTCATCTTTTGGGCGTCCTTCGGGATTAATTTCTTCGCGGTTTAGCACGGATACCGCGCGGGTCAACGTCAGGTATCAGCAGGGGGTTGCAGGTTGCTATCCGCAAGGGCATCGCCAGGCGGGCGCATCGCAATAATACGCACGTCGCGCGCTCCATTTACATCCTCGTCGCGGCGGATCAACTTGATCTCTCCGCTCGGGGAAATACGGGCGACTAACTTGCTATCAGGTCTGTTTTCGCGCCACTGCTCAAAAGTAAACTCATCAGTTAGGCGCGTCACGCGGAACGTCCAACCTGCACGCATCAAACGGTTCATCCCTGCGTGGGTTTCCTCTGGGCCAAACTTACGCCCCCCCAATGTGGTTGGTAGCTGATGACGGGCACTCTCACTTTTTTCTCGCATCACTTGAAACACGTTATCGCGGCCAAATTCAGGGGCCAAATCGGTGGTGACCAAGGTATTATAGGCGTCGTTGCTGGTGGCCGCGACCAAGGTTGCGTAGCTGACCAACTCAACGCGCTGCTCGGCTGCTTCCGACAAGATATCGCCCGAAAATGTCTCGATTCCCGCCGTGCGCGCCGCGCGCAAATTGCCAAAATTGGGATCGGTCATCAACACAGGCACATCCGCCTTTTTCAGCACTTCGGCAAAACGGGTGGTCCACGGTGAGCCACCAACAATCACAACCCCGGGCGTGTAGGCACCTGTAAGCCCCAAAAACCTTGCAAATGGCGCCAGTGTAAAGCCGTGCAAAACCACAGTAACCGCGACCAACACAAAGGCCAGCGGTGCAATCAACGCGGCATCCTCAATACCAAGGGCCAATAACCTTTCGCCAAACAGGCCCGCAACTGCCACCAGAACAACGCCGCGCGGACCAGTAAAGGCCACCAAAACCTGCTCGCGATATGGAATCCCCGACCCGATCAGCGAAATCAACACTGTCAACGGACGTGCCACTAAAATTACCAATGCCACGAACAAAACTGCCCGCACGTCCAACTTTTGCAGCGCCGCAAAGTCAATACTCGCCGCCAGTAAGATAAACACACCCGACAGCAGCAACACTGTCGCGTGTTCCTTGAACCGCCGCAATTCTTCATAGCTCGGCAACTTGGCGTTCGCGATTACGACCCCCATGATTGTCACTGCCAATAACCCGCTTTCATGCAACACGAAATCCGACACAGCGAACACCGCTAAAAGCAGCGAAAACAGCACTGGCACTTTCATAAATTCCGGCACAAGTCCTCGTTTAAACGATTTGGACAACCCAAACCCTGCAGCCCAACCCAGAGCTATTGCAAAGCCGATGCCGATCGACAAATCCGCCGCCGCCTCGCCAATCGTTGTTGTGGTATTCAAGACCAACACAACCGAGAAAGCCAAAACCGCCGCCAGTGCGCCGATCGGATCATTTACGATCGCTTCCCACTGCAACAAGGCTGCAGGCCTGCGCGACAATCGAGCGGTGCGCAACAAGGGCGCAATCACCGTGGGGCCTGTCACAATCATGATTCCGCCAAACACTGCCGCACTTTCCCATGACAGCCCCGCCCCATAGCGTAGCGCCAGCGCCGAGGTCAGCCAGCCCAAAGGCGCACCGATAAATACCAGCCGTTTCACGCCCTTGTCAGCGTCCTGCAGAGAGTGGAAATTTAACGTGAGCCCGCCCTCAAACAGAATTATCGCTACCGCAATCGAAATAATCGGCTCCATCAAAGGACCAATATCGCGCGCCGGATCAAAGACACCAAAAACCGGGCCGATGACGACCCCCGCCACCAACATCAACACAATCGCAGGCAGCCGCAACCGCCACGCCGCCCACTGCGACCCGACACCCAACGCGCCCACCAGTGCAAATGCCATCACCGGGGCCATCGCTTCTGCTGCTGTATCAACTGCCATCAATCACTCCCGCGGGTATCTCTTCCCCGCCAATTAGTCGTTTATGTTCCTGGATTGCAAACCGATCCGTCATGCCCGCAATATAATCCGCCACGATCCGTGCCAAGGCGGTTTTGTCCGCCGCATCCGCGACATCCTTGCGCCACTGCTTGGGCAATTCATCGGTATTTTCAATAAAAAACGGAAACAGATCATCAACCATCTGGGTCACCACAACACGCATTTCTACCACCGCGGGTGCGCGGTACATACGCTCAAACAAGAACTTTCGGATCACTTTCAGATCCGCCCATAAAGCGGGTGAAAACTGGATCATCATCCGCCCGGCGTGACGGATATCATGCACCGATTGCGGGTTAAGATCAGCCAAATTATGACGGCTTACAGCAATCACATCCTCGACCAGCACGCCAAAAAAACGGCGCAGCGCCTCGTGGCGGCGGCGGTAATAATTCAAGTCAGGGTATTTTGCATCTACGCGCGCAAAACACTCGCCCAAGACCGGCAATTCCGCCAATTCATCGGTACTGAACAACTCGGCGCGCAACCCGTCATGCAGATCGTGGTTGTTATAGGCAATATCATCGGCCAGCGCTGCCGCCTGCGCCTCAGCGCTCGCGTGGGTATGCAGTTCCAAATCATGACGACTATTATACGCGGTCAGCGCCCAAGGAATGTCACCTGTCACAGGACCATTATGCTTGGCGATACCTTCCAAGGTTTCCCACGTCAGGTTCAGCCCGTCCCATTCCGCATAATGACGCTCCAGATCAGTCACGATCCGCAGGGCTTGCGCATTATGATCGAAGCCACCGTAAGGCTGCATCAGACGATTTAGTGCCTCTTCGCCTGTATGACCAAACGGTGTATGCCCTAAATCATGCGCAAGGGCCACCGCCTCGGTCAGCTCTCCATTCAACTCCAATGCAGCCGCTACCGTGCGTGCCACCTGTGCAACCTCGATCGAATGGGTCAACCGCGTGCGGAAATAATCGCCTTCATGCTCGATAAACACTTGGGTCTTGTGCTTGAGCCTGCGAAATGCGCTCGCGTGGATAATACGGTCGCGATCGCGCTGAAACGGCGAGCGGAATTCGCTCTCGTCCTCTGAATACAGACGGCCGCGCGCATTGGCGGGGTTCGTCGCATAGGGGGCTGTCATGATATCGTGCCCTTTTTGCCTGTCTTGTCGAATTAGCCTTTGCTACCTATATTGCAAATATAATCAAACTGTAAGGCTCTCGCACATGTTGACGATCCCACCCTCTGTGACCCCCCGTGCCTTCGCGCGGCTTTCCGAGATCGGTGCTGCCGCGCAAGGTAAGGCCCTGCGCGTCGCAGTCGAGGGTGGCGGCTGTTCGGGTTTTCAATACGAAATTGATCTCGACGAAGCCAAAGAAGATGACCTGATCCTTGAGGGCGACGGCGAAAAGGTTCTGATCGACGCGGTCTCCCTGCCCTTCCTCGCCTCGGCTATCATCGACTTTAGCGAAGAATTGATCGGGGCGCGGTTTGTGATCAACAACCCCAACGCCAGCAGCTCATGCGGCTGCGGCACATCTTTCTCAATGTAGTTTACAGCCGTGACGCGGTCTGGAATGACACCAGCCGGCGGGACTTTTCGTCCCATAGATCAAGGCTCGCGCATTTAAAGCTTTGCCACATCGTCAAACGGCTTTGTTCGACCAACTCATTGTGGTCGCGCAATACCTCTGGCAGCCGGTAAAACGGAATGCGGGAATACAGATGGTGTACATGGTGGATGCCAATATTGCCCGTCAACCAACGCAAAACAACCGGAAGATCATAATGCGAAGACCCCTGCAGTGCGGCCTCGTGTAAATCCCATTCAAGGTTCTGATCCCACATCGTGTTCTCGAACTGGTGCTGGACGTAGAACAACCAAACACCCACGGATGCCGCCACAATCGTCGTTGGCAAGAACACCAAGAATACGGCGCCCAAACCCAAGAACCAGTAAATTGTAAAGACCGCCACAGCGGTTGCAAGATTGGACCCCATCGCGCTGATCCAATATTTGGCGCCTGAATTCATCAAACCCAGCGGCAAACGGTTTTGCAGCAAAAACAAATATGACGGGCCCAGTACAAACATCGTCACCGGGTGCCGGTAGGCACGATATTTTACCCGTCCCCAAACCCCACGTGCCCGAAATTCATCGACCGTCAACGTCATCACATCACCAATCCCGCGGCGATCTAAATCGCCGTGGTGCCCGTGGTGGATCGCATGTGTGCGTTTCCAGACATCATACGGCGTCAGCGTTAGCACACCCAATGCGCGCCCGATCCAATCCGACAAAGTGCGGTTCGCCAAAAACGACGCATGACCGCAATCATGTTGAATAATAAACAACCGCAGCAGAAACGCGCCGTTTACCGCCGAAATCAAAAACGCTGCGATATAGCTGTATTGCAACACCCAACTTGCCGCAAACCAAAGCGCAACAAACGGAATAACCGTGACTGCTAGTTCAAAACCAGACCGCCAATTGCACGGGTTTCGGTATTGCGCCAATACAACCATCCACTCGCGTGCTGTCTTCTCGGCTTTTTCCGTCACAGGGGCTATCAACATTTAGGTTTGCTCACGTTGTTTCTGTGGATGTCGATAAAGCACAAATTGATTGACGCAAGGTTTATTTCTCAAAATGCACTACACATCATCTTGTGCACCTCTCTTGCACCAACCGCAGCATTGGGTCAAAACAAGACAACATAAGAGGAACGCTATGAAAATCGCGACATTCAACATCAATGGCGTCAAAGCGCGCATCGAAGGACTGACAGCGTGGCTCGCCGATAGCGCCCCCGATGTCGCGGTTCTTCAAGAAATCAAATCATTAGACGAAGGTTTTCCGCGGCAAGCTATTGAGGACCTTGGATATAATATCGAAACCCACGGCCAGAAGGGCTTCAATGGGGTAGCAATCCTATCCAAATTCTTGCTCGAAGACGTCACACGTGGTCTGCTCGGTGATGATAGCGACGAGCAGGCTCGCTGGATCGAAGCGACTGTTGTGGGCGAAAAAGCATTGCGCATTTGCGGGCTTTACCTGCCGAACGGCAATCCGGCGCCGGGTCCGAAATATGACTACAAACTTGCTTGGATGGAGCGGCTCCATACCCGCGCCCAAGACCTTTTATCGCATGAAGAAACCGCGCTAATGTGCGGTGATTACAACATAATTTCGCAACCTGAAGATGCCGCACGCCCCGACGCTTGGACCGACGATGCACTATTTCGCCTTGAAAGCCGCACAGCTTTCCGCCGCATCCTCAATTTGGGCTACACAGAAGCCTTCCGCGCCCGCCAACCAGAAGCAGGGCACTACTCATTTTGGGACTACCAAGCAGGCGCGTGGAACCGCAACGACGGGATTCGCATTGATCACTTCCTACTGACACCACAATGTGCCGATCTTCTGCGCGACTGCTGGATCGAAAAAGACCTGCGTGGGCGCGAAAAGCCTTCCGACCATGTGCCTGTATGGGTTGAACTGGCGCTCTAAGCCGTCACATCATGATCATAAAGCCAGCCCAGCCGCCTGATAAACGCATCCGGTGCTACGGCGCCAAGGGTTTTCAACCCCGCAAACGCCACATGGCGCTTGATCCCCGACAGATGGTAGTTACGGGCATTGGCATTGGCCGCGGCAAGTGCACGGACTACGCGGTCATGGCGCAAATGTTGATATCGGGAAAATGCCTCGGGCACATCCGCTTCTTGCGCACAGCAACGCGCCAAAACAAACGCATCCTCAATCGCCAAATTCGCACCCTGCGCCAAAAACGGCAGCGTCGGATGGGCCGCATCACCTAGTAAGGCGACAGTTCGGCGCGTCCATTGCGGCACGACAGGGTGACGAAACAAGCCCCACAAAAGCGGCGTATCAATTTGCGCCAAAATCTCTCTCACCGCAGGGGCACACTCGGCAAAAGCGTTACGCAAGTTATGCGCGTCATCAATATGCGACCATCCTTCGGCGGCCCAATCACTGCGCTCTTGCACTGCCACCACATTCAGCAGTCCGTTCGGCAGTGGATAGGTCACAACGTGGCGCCGGGGGGCCATCCAGATATGCGCCTGCGCAGGTGCTTCGCGCATCGGCACAACACCGCGCCAAGCGACTTGGCCGGTAAATGCGGCTTGCTGCGCATCCGGCTGACAATAGGCGCGCATTTTCGAATGAATACCATCCGCGCCCACAACAACGTCAGCGTGCATCGGCCCGTTGCTGGTTTGCAAAACACCATCCGCATCCATGCCATGGACTTGCACGCCCAAATTCACCTCAACACCGGCTGCGCGCGCTGCATCCGCCAGCAGGTTTAGCAAACTGGCACGATGAAAAAACCGGTATCGCGGCGTTTGTGTCGTCAGATCAAAGCGGGTCACATCACGGCCCGTCAACGCATCTTTTGGGACCACTGCCTCTGCGGCGATACCCGCCTTGAACACCGCATCAGTCAAGCCCAAAGCCTGCAGAACACGGCCACCATTAGGAGTTATTTGCAACCCCGCGCCAACTTCGGTCAATGCAGGCGCTTGCTCCAAAACAAAAACCTCCGCCCCATTACGAGCGAAGGCCAAAGCAGCAGTCAAACCACCAATACCCGCACCCACAATCGCAACTGATTGGCGCGGCTTATTCATATCAATCGTCGCGATGCACTTTTTCGCGGCGCTCGTGGCGCTCTTGCGCCTCAAGGCTCATTGTAGCAATCGGTCGGGCATCCAAACGCTTTAGCGAAATAGGTTCGCCCGTGATCGAACAATAGCCAAATTCGCCTTCGTCAATACGGCGCAACGCACCATCAATTTTATTGACCAATTTGCGCTGGCGATCGCGTGTACGCAACTCTAACGAGCGGTCGGTTTCCTCGGATGCGCGGTCGGCCACATCGGGAATATTGCGTGTCTGGTCTTTCATGCCTGCGACAGTATCGCGGCTATCTTCCAGCAAATCTGCTTTCCAAGTCAAAAGCTTAACCCGAAAGTACTCCAACTGGTTTTCGTTCATAAACGGTTCGCTATCGACCGGTTTATAATCTTCCGGCAGGAAAGTTTCTACTTTCATCTTAGTCCCCTTACGCTTGTCAGTACCTGTCTTTTTTGCAATCGAAGACATCGTCCACCCCTTATTTTGCGCACGTTTACTCCTTCAAATCGGAAGTGTCACCCCCCTGATTTATGTCAGCGCAAACAGTTGATGCCGCCTATGATCCCGCATAGGTTCTGCGCTGCACCAAATAGGAACACACCATGCATTTCAAAGGCACGAAGACCTATGTCGCGACAGACGACCTGAAAGTGGCGGTCAATGCGGCGGTTACTTTGGAACGTCCGTTGCTCGTCAAAGGCGAACCGGGCACAGGCAAAACCGAGCTCGCGCGTCAGATCAGCGCAGCCCTCGATCTGCCGATGATTGAGTGGCACATCAAATCCACGACCAAAGCACAACAAGGGCTTTACGAATATGACGCCGTCAGCCGGTTACGCGATAGCCAGCTCGGCGACGAAAAGGTGCACGACGTGGCCAACTACATCCGCAAAGGCAAACTCTGGCAGGCCTTTGGTGCGCAGGGCAAAACCGTGCTTTTAATCGACGAAATCGACAAGGCCGACATCGAATTTCCCAACGACCTTCTGCAAGAACTCGACCGCATGGAATTCCACGTCTACGAGACGGGTGAAACCGTGCGCGCCGTTCACCGCCCCGTGGTCATCATTACCTCTAACAATGAAAAAGAATTACCTGACGCTTTCCTGCGTCGTTGTTTTTTCCACTACATCGCCTTCCCCGACCAAGACACGATGCGCAAAATCATCGCTGTGCATCACCCTGACATCAAAGACCAACTGCTGACCACCGCTCTCACTCAATTCTACGAGATACGGGAAACCGCGGGCCTCAAGAAAAAGCCGTCTACCTCCGAAGTGCTCGACTGGCTCAAATTGCTGCTCGCCGAAGACCTCACAGCCGAGGACCTCAAACGCGACGGTGCCAATGCGCTGCCCAAACTGCACGGGGCGCTTTTGAAAAACGAACAGGACGTGCATCTGTTTGAACGGCTCGCTTTTATGGCACGCGGCGGGCGCTAGACAGACCGTGCAACACATCATACATAGGCGACAGGGTCCAAAGCACCCGCCGCTTGCAGGCATCCGCCACGGTGAAGCTTTGTCGACATTTCAATTGACGTCAGCTTTGTGCGGTCTGTTGGCAACGCAAGCACCTAACGCGAAATCCGCATCGAACTGAAAGATGTGAAAATGACTAAGCTCCCCTCGTTGGACGCGCTCAAAGCGCAAGCAAAAGCCTTGCGGCACTCTCTGGCCGACACAGGGCACGCGATCACCCACGCCCAATCGCTCGAACTTCTGGCCAAACAGCTTGGGCACCGCGACTGGAACACGCTGCACGCCCTGGCGGGCAATGGCGCTCTGCCCCAGATCCAGTTGGGCCAACAGATCAACGGGCGTTACCTCGGGAAGCCCTTTGCGGGTACCGTGATCAGCGTCAGCAGCATCGGGCACAGCGAACGCACGCGGCTTAGCGTGCGTTTTGATGCGCCCGTAAACATCAGCAAATTCGAAAGCATGGTGATTGAGCGCCGCCAAGTGACTGCGACCTTGAACCGCGATGGCAAAACCACCGAAAAAACCTCGCAAGGCACGCCGCATATGGTGGTCAGTTTACTTCAGTAAATCAACGGGCTGCTATATCTTGTAGCAGCTCATCAATCCACCACAACTGACTTGAGTCCTTTGTGCAACGGCGGGCCGCAATACACCAAAATCAAACGCTTTTCTGGTGCAACACACAGTTAATTTACGCCTACTGAGCATGTTCTCGTCGCGCGTCTCGCAAAAGCCTTAAACGCGTCAAAGAGGAGCCGCAGTTCAATGGCAGGTTGAATTTGACGAAAATTGAGGAGTAGCAGATTTGACCAAGGCAAAAATGCCGGTTGAAATCCGCCCTTTGCAAGCCGCAGACCAAGCGGCATGGCGTGGGCTGTGGGCCGAATATCTGGAATTCTACGGCACAACTGTGCCCGATGACGTCTATGCGACAACATTTACGCGCCTGCTTGGCGACGACAATCGCGACTTTAACGCTCTTGTTGCCGTGCAAAACGGTACACCTGTTGGGTTGACACACTACCTGTTTCACCGGCACTGCTGGCGCCTTGAAAACGTCTGCTACTTGCAGGATCTTTATGCCAGCCCGTCAGTGCGCGGAACAGGCGTCGGGCGAAAACTAATCGAAGGCGTGTATGCGGAGGCTGACGCGGCAAGCATCTCGTCTGTCTACTGGCTAACCCAAGACGACAATCACACCGGGCGGCAGCTTTACGACCGGGTCGGCACTGTGACCAATTTCATCAAATATCAAAGGCCTTCCGCATGAACCGCATCGCAGCCTTCGCGCTGTCCTTCATGGCGTCTTGTGCACCGCTCTCGCAAGATGCTCCACCCAGCCGTGCGGCAGGTTTTACACAAACCCTGCCCCCCATGCGGGTCTTTAAATCCAACTACGTGACGCCCGCGACACGGCCAAATAGCGAAATCGCCCAAGATTTCCTTGATTTGTCCTTCCGTATGGAAAGCGGACGCAGCGTGGCACAGATGACCCGATTTGAAGGACCGATTACTGTGAGGGCCACGGGGGCCACTAACCCCACCATGATCAGCGACCTTGAGGACCTACTGGCGCGCTTGAGATCAGAAGCAAAACTCGACATCCGTTTGGTCAGCCCCAATCAACCCGCTTCTATCACGGTCGAGGCCGTGCCGCGCGCCGTGCTCTCGGCTGCCGTGCCAAAAGCGGCCTGCTTTGTGGTGCCGCGTGTAACTAGCTGGAGCGAATTCAAAATCGCGCGCCGAACCCCACAGGTGGATTGGACGACCCTGACGCGGCGTGACCGCGCGGCAATCTTTGTGCCCGCCGATGTAGCTCCACAAGAAACCCGCGACTGCCTGCATGAAGAACTTGCCCAAGCGCTTGGCCCACTTAACGACCTTTACCGACTGCCTGATTCTGTCTTTAATGACGATAACATCCAAGCCGTGCTGACAGGATTTGACATGTTAATCCTGCGTGCATTCTATGCGCCCGAACTGCGTAACGGCATGTCGCGTGGCGAAGCGGCAGTGCGCATTCCAGGCATTCTCGCACGGCTCAATCCCGCTGGCGAACGGCAGGCGGGCGTGCCGCTCAATGATACGTCGCGTGACTGGATCGAAGCGATGGAAACCGCTTTGAGCAGCGGCGCATCGCCAGCGCGCAGACGAGCCGCCGCGCAAAAAGCAATCTCGCTAAGTACCGCTTTTGGCTGGTCGGGGGCGCGTGCTGGTTTTGCGCAATACGCTTACGGGCGCTTGCAAGTCGGCAATGATTCAAGCGCGGCTTTGGCTTCATTTAATGCCGCCCAGACGACCTACTCTGGGTCGGCCACTACACAAATCCATGCGGCCCATATCGCTGTGCAACAAGCAGCCTTCGCGCTTGCAGCAGGTGACGCGGAACGCACGGTTGCGCTTAGCGACCAATGGGCTCCTGTTGCAGAGCGCCATCAAAACGCGGCTTTGCTTGCGACTTTGTTGATGTTCAAAGCCGCTGCCTTAGAAATGCGCGGCGATATAGCACAGGCGGAAAGCCTACGTCTGGACAGTTTGGGTTGGGCGCGTTACGGCTTTGGCTCTAACGCAAACGTGCAAGCGCGGCTGAAAGAAATCGCCGCACTTCGCCCCTACTAGAAAGCCTCTCATATGATTTTCCCTCTTGCTGGTTTATTGATTGGGGCGCTCGTCGGGGTTTTCCGTGCCAAACGGCGCGGCGGAACAACTTTTGATTTGCTGCAATGGGGCGCTGTGTTCTCGCTGATCTTCGGATTGATCGGGCTATTCATTCTGGTCTTCATCGAACGCGCCGCTAACTAGGCGATGTTTCTGCCGTTCTTCGACAACTTGCGCAATGCAGGGGTTCCTGTCTCGTTGCGCGAATTTCTGGCCTTCCTTGAAGGCATGAAAGCTGAGTTAGTCACCTACGACATCGACGCGTTTTACTACCTCGCGCGGGTCATCATGGTCAAAGATGAACGCCACCTCGACCGCTTTGACCGTGCGTTCGCCGCCACGTTTTCGGGGCTCGAGGCGATTCCACCGCGCGCCGTAATGGATGCTGTCGACATCCCACAAGATTGGCTTGATAAGCTGGCCGAAAAGCATCTTAGCCCCGCAGAAAAAGCCGAAATTGCGGCTCTGGGTGGCTTTGATAAACTCATGGAAACGCTCAAAAAACGGCTTGAAGACCAAAAATCCCGTCACCAAGGCGGTTCCAAGTGGATCGGCACCGCTGGCACATCGCCCTTTGGGGCCTACGGCTACAACCCTGAAGGCATCCGCATCGGCCAATCCGAAAGCCGCCACCAGCGCGCGGTAAAAGTCTGGGATAAGCGCGAATTTCGCAACCTTGATGACAGTGTCGAGCTGGGCACACGCAATATCAAAGTGGCCCTTAAACGCCTGCGTAAATGGGCACGCGACGGGGCCACCGACGAACTCGATCTGACCGAAACCATCCGCAAAACGGCGGAAAATGGCTACCTCGACGTCCAAACAAGACCACAGCGGCGCAACGCCGTGAAAGTCCTGTTATTTCTCGACGTCGGCGGCTCGATGGACCCGCATATCAAAGTTGTGGAAGAGTTGTTCTCGGCCGCGAAATCCGAATTCAAACACCTAGAGCACTTCTATTTCCACAACTGCCTGTATGAAGGCGTCTGGCGCGACAACCGCCGCCGCTGGAACGCGCAAATTTCCACGTCAGATATTCTGCGCACCTATGGATCGGACTACAAATGCATCTTTGTAGGCGACGCCTCGATGTCGCCCTACGAGGTCGCCTATATCGGCGGCGCCAACGAACATTATAACCCGGAGTCCGGTGAAACATGGCTGACCCGCGCCCGGGACCAATGGCCCAACCACCTCTGGATCAACCCCTTGCCGCAAAACCAATGGCCCTATACTCAATCCATTGCCATGATCAAAACCATCTTCGGATCTGATCGCATGGTCCCCATGACCCTCTCGGGGATCTCGCGCGGCATGAAAGCACTGACATAATGCACCGCATCAAACATCTTTGGGCACACCACCGGATTATGCTCGTTGCCTTTATCGGCACATTGGCCGTCATCGTCTTTTTCAGCGTCAAAACTACTGCCGCAATGATCTACTGGATGGACCCTGCGCATCAGGATCAGGAATTGGCCTCTTGGATGACCCCGCGCTACATCGCGCAATCCTACAAATTACCTCCCGATGTGCTGGGGCCTGCCTTATTTTTGGAAAAAGACATGCCGCCGATGCGCATGTCACTTGGCATGATTGCGGATGAACACAACATGAGCATGGGCGATATGCAAGCGCGCATCGATGCCGCCGCCGCCGCGTGGCGGGCCGCGCAGGACAAAACCCGATGACCGAAATCGCCCTCGCCCTTGTCGCCGATTACGGTGTGACAATCGTGTTTGTGGTGACTTTCCTTAGTTGCCTGGCCCTGCCCGTGCCCTCGTCACTTCTGATGTTGGCCTCGGGCGGGTTTGCGGCAACTGGCGACCTCTATCTTACCTCCGTCCTTGGCGCGGCTTTCACAGGTGCTGTACTTGGAGACAACACTGGCTACTGGATCGCGCGCGCCTCGGGCGACCGGATGAATAACTGGTTGGAAAAACACCCGAAACGTGCAGCCCTACGCCGGAAATCCCAATCCTTCATGGACAAATGGGGTGGCTCTTCGGTGTTTTTCTCCTGTTGGCTCGTGGCCCCTCTTGGGCCTTACGTGAATTACGTCTCTGGGATCACCCAGTTCAAATGGCTGCGCTTTGCGGTATGGGGTGTTCTAGGTGAAATTGTCTGGGTGAGTTTATATGTAGGCCTAGGCTATATGTTCGCGGATAACATCACATCAGTTGCAAGTATCTTAGGCAACGCCAGCGGATTGATCACCGCAATCCTTGTCGGCACAGGTCTCGGGCTTTGGTTGTGGAAACTTAGCAAGCCACGCCTCGACAAAGCCCGCTCTCAACCCCATATCTAACCCATGTTGAAGTTCACACCCATCCTGCTTGCGCTGATTTACGGGATCGCCATGTACCGGTTCTCGGT
>TARA_R110002051_G_scaffold53166_12_pt1 | contig 22694 bp, 23 predicted proteins | sample TARA_R110002051 | Tara Oceans TARA_R110002051 (sample SAMEA4397023) | marine metagenome | biome: Polar Biome; feature: [MES] marine water layer (ENVO:01000295) within the mesopelagic zone...; material: water (ENVO:00002006), including particulate matter (ENVO:01000060) such...
GCAGCCACTGACACAAGGATTAGGGCGAGAGTTTGTCCCCATCCGGAGCAGCACCTTGCAGGGGCAGGCTGATCGGATCAGGGGCCGTTTGCCTCGCTCTACTTGGCGGGCGCCGGCTCTTCATCGGCTGCCAATGCCTTGTCGGCCGCCTGGTAGTGGCGATCGCCGATATGGCCCTGGATCATCCTCAGAGCCGCTGCAAACACCGCCATGTCATCGGTGAAGCCGACGACGGCAAAGACGTCCGGAAGCAGGTCGAACGGCAGGATGAAATAGGCGAGAGCCGCCAGCAGAACGCCGCGCACCCGGGTCGGCGTCTTCGGATCGAGAGCGCAATAATAGGCCGCGACGAGGTCTCGGCTGAAGGGCACATATCCCGCAACCCGCTTCAGCTTCGGCCAGAACCGGGCCCGCACCTGCTTTTCGCGCCTGTCCTGTGTTTCCTCGTCCCCCGGCAGGAGGATCTCGCCGATCTTCACGTCTTCCATAGACAATCCTCGTCCATTCGCGTCGTGAGTGAATGTGGGGCAGATGGGCCGGGACTTCAATCGCCCCGCCGTGCGGCGGCACGATCCATGGCCCTCGCCAGCTTGAGATCCAGGGCCGTCAGCCCCGACACGTCATGCGTCGTCAGCACCACCTCGACACGGGAATAGACGTTGAACCATTCCGGGTGGTGGTTCATCCGCTCCGCCACAAGCGCGCATTCTGTCATGAACCCAAAGGCCTCGGAGAAATTGCGAAACGTGAACGTCCTTGTGATCGCCGTGTGATCGTCCCGCAGCGACCAGTCGGGCAGTTCGGCGACGCCCTGATCGATGTCGGCAGCCGAAAGGCGCTGGTAGGCTGCTGGTCCGCCCGTCACACGAAGCTCTTCATCGGCTCCACGGAAGAGCGATTGGTGCCGGTGCGGACCTCGCTCAGCGGGAAGCCTTCCTCCGTGAGATAGGGTCCACCGCCGACCGAGTCCTTGGAGGACATCAGCACGAACCGCGAAACCTTGAACGGCAGCGTGTGAAAATCGCCGCGTCCCGCCAGATAGCGGACCACATCGTCCAGACGGCAGGCCTTCAGCCGGGCAAGCGATACATGCGGCATGAACTTGCGGGGATCCGGCGGCAGGCCGACGCGCTGGCAGATCCGCTCGATCTCCGCCTGAAGCGCCGTCATTTCCTGCGAGGGCGAAACGCCCGCCCAGACCGAGTGCGGTTTCTTCGACCCGAAGGAGCCGATCCCGTTGAGGCTGACCTGAAACTCCGGCCGGTCTATCCGGTCGAGCCGGTCGACGATTTCGTCGGCGGTGCGGCCATCCACGTCACCGATGAACCGCAGCGTGATGTGGTAGTTTTCCACGTCGATCCACCGCGCTCCGGGGAGCCCTCCCCGCAGGAGAGAAAGGCTTAAGGCAACATTGCGCGGGATTTCGAGGGCGGTGAAAAGTCTCGGCATTGCGAACCTCCTCGAATCTCTTGCGATCAACCACAGCGAATCACGGGTACCGGCTGTGCGCAAGCGCTAATTTCCGTTGGACTGAATCTCGTCGATGAAGCGCTCCACGGCTGGCAGCGAGCGTTCCACCATGATCCCGACGCCCCGCGCGTTCGGGTGCATGCCATCCTCCAGCTGGGTGCCCGACACGGCTACGACCCCGTCGAGGAAGAACGGGTAGAGCGGCAAGCCGTGCTTCTCGGCAAGCCGGGGGTAGATCTCGTTGTAGCGGGTCGAATAGTCGCCGCCCATGTTGGGAGGCGCAATCATCCCGGCGAGCAGCACCGGTATGCCCCGGTCCTTCAGCCGCGTGATGATGGCATCCAGGTTCTCTTCCGTCTCCTCGGGCGGCACGCCGCGCAGCGCATCGTTTGCGCCCAGCTCGAGGATTACGCCATCGGTACCGTCAGGAACCGACCAGTCGACCCGCGAAAGACCGCCGGACGTGGTGTCGCCGGACACGCCTGCGTTCGTCACGGTGACGGAGCGCCCCTTGGCCTTCAGCGCCGCCTCGAGCTGCGCCGTATAGGACTCGTTCGGCGCCAGCTGGTAGCCGGCCATCAGACTGTCGCCGAAACCGACCAGCTCGACTGCCTGCTGCTGGGAGGCGGCCGGCGAAACGAAGGCGGCGGCCATGACGAGGAAGTGAAGGACGATTGCTTTAAATCTCAAGGCCTGGTTCCTAAATGTTGCGCTGCCGTTGCGCGGCTTCGATTTTTGCTTAAAGCCAATATAGGAAGCTTTCCTTTGACTGAAACCATCATCGAGCTGAAGCGGGCCGATCTGACCCTCGGCAGTGCAGCGGCCTCCGTACATGTCCTCAAGCAGATCGATCTTCAGGTGAACAAGGGTGAGGCTGTCGGCATCGTCGGCCCCTCCGGTTCCGGCAAGTCCACGCTTCTGATGGTTCTGGCCGGCCTCGAACAGCTGGATGCTGGCGAGATCCACATCGCGGGAGAACCTCTCCACTCGTTTTCGGAGGATGCCCTGGCGGATTTCCGCGGCCGCAACATCGGCATCGTCTTCCAGTCCTTCCACCTGATCGCCAACATGACGGCACTTGAGAACGTCGCCGTGCCGCTCGAACTTGCGAACGTTGCCAACGCCTTCGAAATCGCCCGCCAGGAACTCGCCGCCGTCGGGCTGGGCGAGCGTCTGAACCACTATCCGGGACAGCTGTCGGGGGGAGAGCAGCAGAGGGTGGCGATCGCTCGGGCGCTGGCGCCCTCGCCGCTGGTGCTGATCGCCGATGAGCCGACCGGCAACCTGGATGCGGAAACCGGTCGCCAGATCGCAGATCTTCTGTTCGCCAAGCAGGCCGAACGCGGCATGACCATGTTGCTCGTCACCCACGACAGTTCGCTTGCCGGCCGATGCTCCCGCCAGATCCGCGTCCGTTCCGGAGAGATCGTCGGCGATTCCTCGAGCGCCCTGCCCGCCGAGGCTGTGGGGGCATGAGCGCCTTCAGCTCCCGCCTGGCAATCTCGTGGAAACTGGCCTTGCGTGAAATGCGTGGGGGCTTGTCGGGCTTCTACATCTTCCTCGCCTGCATCGCTCTGGGCACCGGGGCGATTGCCGGCGTCAACTCCGTGTCGCGCGCCATCACCGGCGCCATCGCCGGCCAGGGCCAGGAAATCCTCGCCGGCGACCTGCGGTTCGAGCTCGACAACCGGGAAGCCTCCGCGGAGGAGTTCCAGTTTCTCGAAAGCCTCGGCGAGGTGGCCGTCTCCACCGGCCTGCGGTCCATGGCCCGTGTCGCGGATGGCTCCGAGCAGGGGCTCGTGGAGGTCAAGGCCGTCGATGACGCCTATCCGCTCTACGGCACATTTCGAGCAGAACCGGACCGGCCGCTGGCAGAACTGCTGCAGCGCGACGGCGACACCTTCGGGGCCGTCGCGGCACCGCTCCTCCTGGACCGCCTTGGCCTGCAGCCGGGCGATGAGCTTCTTGTCGGCAACGCTCGCCTGCGCCTGAACGGGACCGTACAGGCCGAACCCGACGCCGCGTCCGAAGGCTTCGGCTTTGCGCCGCGGCTGCTGATGAGCCGCGAGGCGCTGACCGCCTCGGGACTGGTGCAGACGGGCAGCCTGGTGGAACACGCCTACAAGATCCGCCTCGACAACCCCGGCCAGCGCACCGCTGTACAGGACCGCGCTTCGGATCAATTTCCCGACGCAGGCTGGTCTATCCGCACCAGCGATCGCGCCGCCCCGTCGTTGACGGAAAATGTCGAACGCTTCTCCCAGTTCCTGACCCTGGTCGGACTGACGGCGCTGATCGTCGGCGGCGTCGGTGTCGCCAATGCGGTGCGCGCCTTCCTCGATTCCAAGCGCACGACCATCGCCACCTTCAAATGCCTCGGCGCCCCGGCCGGTGTCGTCACGACGATCTACCTGATCCAGATCCTGCTTCTCGCCGCCGTCGGCATTCTGATCGGCCTCGTCATCGGCGCCATCTCGCCCTTCATCGCCATCCGTTTCCTGGACGGCGTGCTGCCGGTTCCACGAGGGATCACCTTCTATCCCGGCGCCCTGGCGCTTGCGGCGCTCTTCGGCCTCCTCATTACCTTCGCCTTTTCCGTGCTCCCACTCGGTCACGCCCGCCAGGTCCCGGCAACCGCCCTCTTCCGCGAGCAGAGCTTCGAAGGCAGCGGCCTCCCTTCCTGGCCCTATGTCCTGGCCGCGGGCGTGGCGCTGGCGGCCCTTGCCGCGATCGCTGTCATCACCGCCGAAGAGCGGTTTGTGGCGGGCATATTCCTTGCAGCGGTTGCCGGTGCGTTCATACTCCTCCGCCTCGTCGCCCTTTTGATCGCGGCTCTGGCGCGCCGCAGTCCGCGCGTCCGTTCGCCCGCTCTTCGCCTGGCGATCGGAAATATCCACCGGCCGGGTGCATTGACGCCGTCCGTGGTCCTCTCGCTCGGGCTCGGGCTTGCGCTTCTCGTCACACTGGCCCTGATCGACGGAAACCTTCGGCAGCAGCTCACCGGACGCATGGCGCAACAGGCGCCCAATTTCTTCTTCGTCGACATCCAGAGCGGCGAGCGCGAAGGCTTCATCGACATTCTGCAGCGGAATGCGCCAGAGGGCATCATCAGTCAGGTGCCGATGCTGCGTGGCCGGATCACTGCCTTCAACGGCGAAGACATCAGCCAGATGGAAGTGCCGCCGGGCGGCCGCTGGGTGCTGCGGGGAGATCGCGGCATCACCTACGAGGAGGTCCTGCCGAGCAACGCCACGCTGACGGCCGGCGAATGGTGGCCGGCCGATTACGACGGCGAGCCGCTCGTTTCCTTTTCCGCCGAGGAGGGCGGAGAACTGGGCCTCAAGCTCGGCGACACCGTCACGGTCAACGTGCTGGGCCGCAACATCACCGCCCGGATCGCGAGCTTCCGCGAAGTCGAATGGGAATCCCTGTCGATCAACTTCGTCATGGTATTTTCGCCCAACACCTTCCGCGGCGCGCCCCATGCCTGGCTGGCAACGCTGACGGACGCCGATGCGACGGCAGCGCAAGAGGCCACCATCCTGCGCGAGGTCACCACCGCCTATCCCACCATCACCAGCGTGCGGGTCAAGGATGCAATCGACATCGTCGACCGTCTTGTCGGACAGCTGGCCACGGCCATCCGGGCCGCTGCGGCCGTCGCGCTGATCGCCTCCGTGCTGGTGCTCTCCGGCGCCCTTGCCGCGGGCAACCGCGCCCGCACCCATGACGCCGTGATCCTGAAGACCCTGGGAGGAACCCGCGGATTGCTGATCAGGGCCTTCAGCTACGAGTACATCATCCTGGGTGCCGCGACGGCCGTCTTTGCGCTCCTCGCCGGCGGCGTATCGGCCTGGTATGTGGTGAGCCGGATCATGAACCTGCCCTCCGTCTTCCTGCCGGACGTGGCCGTCATCACGATCATCGGCGCCCTGGTCCTGACGGTGGGGATCGGCCTCCTCGGCACCTGGCGGGTGCTCGGGCAGAAGGCGGCACCGGTGCTGAGGGAGCTCTAGCCAACGCACCGCGATCACATCCGCGTCAGACTGCCGCCCGAGTCGCCGTCGGAGGGGCCTGTTCCGTCGTATTTACAAGGGTTGGCTCTTGTACCAGACGCATTATCACATCATATTTCAAGCAGGCTTGCTGAAGCTCCGCAGCGGCGCCTGGGATTTATCCCGACACCGTGACCAATTTCGGAGCTTGATGAGGATACAAATGGCTGACCTACGTAACTACCAGAACCGAATGTCGCAGACTCGCGCGCAGACGGGCACGGGGATCGACGAGGGCCTTCGCGCCTATATGCTGAAGGTTTACAACCTGATGGCACTCGGCATGGCAATCACCGGCGTGGCTGCCTACGGCACCTACGCTCTGGCGGTTTCCAATCCGGCCTTCGCCAATCTGCTGTTCGCTTCCCCGCTCCGTTGGGTGATCATGCTGGCGCCGCTCGGCCTGGTCTTCTTCCTGAGCTTTCGCATCAACTCGATGAGCGTCGGGACCGCCCAGGCGACCTTCTGGGGCTATGCCGCCCTGATGGGCGTCTCGCTGTCGTCGATCTTCATCGTGTTTACCGGTGAGAGCATCGTCCAGACCTTCCTGGTGACGGCCGCCTCCTTCGGAGCGCTGTCTCTCTACGGCTACACGACGAAGAAAGACCTCTCGGGTCTCGGATCGTTCCTGATCATGGGCCTCTTCGGCCTGATCATCGCTTCGATCGTCAACATCTTCCTGCAGTCGTCCGCCATGGGCTTTGCCATCTCGGCGATCGGCGTGCTGATCTTCGCGGGCCTTACCGCCTATGACACGCAGAAGATCAAGGAAATGTACTTCGACGGCGACGACGCGCTGGTTGCTGGCCGCAAGGCCATCATGGGTGCGCTGACCCTCTACCTCGACTTCATCAACCTGTTCATGTTCCTGCTGCAGTTCCTCGGCAATCGCAACGAGTAGTCTGCGTCGGAACCGACAACGGAAAGGCGGCCTTCGGGTCGCCTTTTTTGTTGCCCAGCATTCATCCACGGCCTAGGCTCCGGCATTCTCAACAGCCTGTTTCCGGTTTCCGTCCATGAGCTTCAGCCTTCGCGACGCCCGCCTGTCCGACCTTGCCGCAATCACCGCCATCTATGCCGACAGCGTCACCAATGGTACCGCAAGCTACGAGATGACGCCGCCGGATGAGGCGGAGATGCAGGAGCGCTTCCTCGCCATCACCTCCAAGGGCTATCCCTATATCGCGGCGGAAGGCCGCGACGGCGCCTTCCTCGGCTACGCCTATGCCTCCGCATTCAGGACAAGGCCGGCCTACCGGTGGCTGGTCGAGGATTCCATCTATCTGGCACCGGCGGCCCGTGGCCAGGGGATCGGCCGCGCTCTGCTGGCAGAGCTCGTGGACCGCTGCACCACCCTCGGCTTCCGCCAGATGGTCGCCGTCGTCGGCGGGGCCAGCCCCGCCTCGATTGCTCTCCATCACGCTCAGGGCTTCGAGCTGTCCGGCACCCTCAAGGGCACCGGCTTCAAGCATGGACGCTGGCTCGACACGGTGATGATGCAACGCAGTCTGGGAGACGGAAATACCTCGGATCCGGATCAACTGGCCTATCCGGGCACGCTGTGACGCGCTAGTCGATCAGCTTCAGCGCCTTGTCGAATACCTTCAGCACCTGCGGCAAGTCGTGACCACGCTTGAGGATCGTTCCATGCGTGTTCAGGACCGAATAGGCGCCCTGTTTGGAGGCCAGCCTGGGGTTCTTCTCGATCCGGTAGAGCGGCATTTCGCCTGACCGCTTGAAGACCGAAAACACCGCCCGGTCCTTCAGCTGGTCGATCGCATAATCCTTCCACTCGCCTTCACCGACCATGCGTCCGTAGATCCTGAGGATGGCATCCAGCTCGCGCCGGTGGAACATGACCGGCACGGGGTCCTTGTTCTGGCGGTATTCGGTCAGACTGACGACCACATCACCCCGGGCAGTTACCTTGCCTGACAAATCCGGTTGATCCGTCATCCTGCCTCCGTTGATGATGTCAGCCTTGTGACAGTGTGACGTGGCGCATTGAAATTGCAACCCGGAAGATGCAGACCTCGACTCACGCGGAGGGATTTTATTCCCGCCCCAATTCGAACAAAAGACTGCCGAAATCAGCAGCGACAGTCGGTATTGTGATTGGCCCTTTCGGCGCCATCACGATCCGGTTCGGTTGCATTGACCCTTACCCCCAGCCCCCCAATGCTTCCGGGCCGGATCGACTTCTCGCAGAATCATTCCCGCTCAGCGCTTTTGGCGCCCTCCGGCCATCAGGATGGCGGCGCCCAGGATGGCCGCAGGCTCGCCGCCGGCACCCGAACGCTGCAGGAGCACGGCGCAGCCATCCTTCTTCAGCTTTCCCATGAACTTGCCAGGCAGCGTCAGCTTCAGCGGCTTGCCGTCCCAGATCCCGATCGACTGGACGTCGTAGACACTGTGCCAGTATTCCATGCGCTTGCCGGCGTTTTCGCCCTTCTCGACCTCCACCATCTGGCGCTTGGTGAAATAGGCCACAACCACTTCCGCCTCGCCCTGACCTTCCCCGATCTCGATCTGGATTTCCTTGCCGTGCATGCGGGCTTCCACGGGGACCGACAGTCCCTTGCCGCTTCCCCTCAGGCTGTCGATCCTCGAGTTTATCGCCTTGAGCTCGGTGCCTTTCACGTGGTCGCGACCGTTGATCACCGCCTGCGGCGTGTAGACCCCGCTGCGGCCAAGCGACTGGGCGTAGCCGTACTGGCGGTCGGTGTTTTCCTTCGAGCTCAGCGTGTCCGTCCACCCGAGGTAATTCCAGTAGTCGACGTGGTACGAGAGCGCCACGACGTCCCCCTGCCGGATCAGCTCCTTCAGCATGCCATCGGCTGGAGGGCACGAGGAACATCCCTGGGATGTAAAGAGCTCGACGACCCCCCGCGGGGTTCGTCCTTCTTCCGCAAACGCGGTTCCGGCCAGAAACAGGCCTGCAAGAACGACGACACTGCGGATTGTCAGGGGCATTACGGCGAACCTTTTTTGAATGCGCTTTGGTAGCCGCAGTGGACGGCGGCAAGCAAGCGCTAACGCAGGGAGCCCGGCAAGGTAACTGTGCCCGGGGCCGAAGATAAAGTAACGATGGGGTGAGGACGTGAGCCAGACTCGCATGCTGGCGGCATGACGCAAATCGGCCACTCATCCCACCACGTGCTGAAGCCCCTGCAGGAGATAGACGGCCCCGACACCGGTGACGATCCAGCGGCTCCAGGCGCGGAAACCCACGTCGGTCATCCGCTGCAGGATACCGTTGCCGGCCCGCGTTCCGAGAATTGCAATCGGCGCCGCAAGCGCGATGGCGATCCAGTCCGCCTGCGGCAGGGCACTCGCCGCATTCCAGTAGAAGACGACCTTGGTGGCATGCGAAACCAGCTGTGTTGCAGCCTTGGTGGCGATTACCGTGCGCCGGTCCATCGTCGTGCGGATGAAAAAGATGTCGATCGTCGGCCCGGAAACCCCGACCCCGACCGTCAAAGCTCCGGCCACCAGCCCGCACACCAGCGCGTGCGACGGTCGCGAGGCGTCGAGATGCAGGCGCTGGACCGGCAACCAGACGAGGATCGGCATCAGCCCGATCGCGATCGAGACGACGACGATGTTCGGCGTGTAGTCCAGGACGAGCAGCACCGCCGCCGAGATCGCAAGCCCGATGCAGAGAATGCCGAGGATGGAAAAATCGATGTAGTGCCGCGAGAACCAGGCACGGGACCCGTTCGCCACCATCTGGATGACGCCATGGATGGCAATCGCGGTGCCGACCGGCATCAGGAACAGCAGGATCCAGAGCAGGATCAGGCCGCCGGCCATCCCGAAGACGCCCGATAGAAGAGACGTCAGGAAGACGGTGCAGGCCATGCCGAAGAGGATGGCGAGGCTCAATGAGGAAGGCTCCCGGAGGATTCAGCCGCGGCGGTGGCCGCGTACGACAACACCCGCCGAAGATCTTCGGCGGGTGTTGTCTGAAGCATCAGGCTGCGAGGTCGCGCAGCACGGTCTGCAGGATGCCACCGTTGTTCATGTAGGTGACCTCGTCGATCGTATCGATGCGGCAGAGGATGTTGATCTCCTTCACCGTACCGTCACCATAGGTGATCTGGGCCTTCTTCCACTCGCGCGGCTTGATCGGGCCTTCGAGGCCTTCGATCGTCACCGTCTCGTCGCCCTTCAGGTCGAGGCTCGCCCAGGTCGTACCTTCCTCGAGCACGAAGGGCACGACGCCCATGCCGACGAGGTTGGACCGATGGATCCGCTCGAAGGACTGGGCGATGACCGCCTTGACGCCGAGCAGGTTGGTGCCTTTGGCTGCCCAGTCACGCGAGGAACCGTTGCCGTATTCGACACCGGCGAAGATGACCAGCGGAACGCCTTCCTGCTTGTACTTCATGGCCGCGTCGTAGATCGACATCTCTTCCTTCGACGGATAGTGGATGGTGAAGCCACCTTCCTTGCCGTTCGGCCCGAGCATGAAGTTGCGGATGCGGATGTTGGCAAACGTGCCGCGCATCATCACTTCGTGGTTGCCGCGGCGCGTGCCGTACTGGTTGAAGTCGGCAACGCCGACGCCGTGATCCATCAGATAGGCACCTGCGGGAGACGCCGCCTTGATCGAACCGGCCGGCGAGATGTGGTCCGTGGTGATCTTGTCGCCGAACAGGCCGAGCACGCGGGCACCCTTGATGTCCTTGATGCCGGCGCCGGTCTTGCCCATGCCCACGAAGTAGGGCGGGTTCTGGACGTAGGTGGAGTTGTCGTCCCAGGCATAGGTCTGGCCCGGCGGGATCTGCACGGCCTGCCAGTTCTCGTCGCCCTTGAACACGTCGGCATACTTGCTCTCGTAGAGCTCGCGGGTGACGTACTTCAGGATGAATTCCTGGATCTCGTGCGAGGTCGGCCAGATGTCCTTGAGGAACACCGGGTTACCGTCCTGATCTTCGCCGATCGGCTCCGAGGTCAGGTCCTTCTGGACCGAACCGGCAAGCGCATAGGCGACGACGAGCGGCGGCGAGGCCAGGTAGTTCGCCTGGACGTCCGGCGAGATGCGGCCTTCGAAGTTGCGGTTGCCCGAAAGCACGCCGGCCGCGATCAGCCCCTTGTCGTTGATCGTCTTGGAGATCGGCGCCGGCAGCGGTCCGGAGTTGCCGATGCAGGTCGTGCAGCCGAAGCCGACGAGGTTGAAGCCCAGCTTGTCGAGGTCTTCCTGCAGGCCGGCCTTGGCGAGATACTCGGCAACAACCTGCGATCCGGGTGCCAGCGAGGTCTTGACCCAGGGCTTCGTCTTCAGGCCCTTGGCGACCGCGTTGCGGGCCAGCAGGCCGGCAGCGATCAGCACGCTCGGGTTGGAGGTGTTGGTGCAGGAGGTGATGGCGGCGATTGCCACGTCGCCATGGCCGAGATCGAAATCCGTGCCTTCGACCGCATAGCGGTTGGCGAGCTGGCCGGGCTTCTTGTAGTCGGCGTCCATGGCGCTGGCAAAACCGGTCGCGATGTTTTCCAGCGAGATGCGGCCTTCCGGACGCTTCGGACCGGCCATCGACGGCACGACGTCGCCGAGATCAAGCTCCAGCGTGTCGGTGAAGACGAGTTCGGAGCCGTCGCCTTCGCGCCACATCCCCTGCGCCTTGGAATAGGCCTCGACGAGCGCGATGCGGTCCTTGGTGCGGCCGGACATGGTGAGGTAGTTGACGGTTTCGCCATCGACGGGGAAGAAGCCGCAGGTGGCGCCGTATTCGGGGCCCATGTTGCCGATGGTCGCGCGGTCGGCAAGCGACATCGAATCAAGGCCGGGGCCGAAGAATTCGACGAACTTGGAGACGACGCCCTTCTTGCGCAGCATCTGCACGACGGTGAGCACGAGGTCGGTCGCGGTCACGCCTTCCTTGACCTTGCCGGTCAGCTTGAAGCCGATGACTTCCGGCAGCAGCATGGAGACCGGCTGGCCGAGCATCGCGGCTTCGGCTTCGATACCGCCGACGCCCCAGCCCAGAACGCCGAGGCCGTTGATCATCGTGGTGTGCGAATCGGTGCCGACGCATGTGTCCGGATAGGCGGTCGTTTCGCCGTCCTCGTCCTTCGTCCAGACGGTCTGGCCGAGGTATTCCAGGTTGACCTGGTGACAGATGCCGGTGCCGGGCGGCACGACGCGGAAGTTCTTGAATGCCTGCTGGCCCCACTTCAGGAAGCGGTAGCGCTCGCCGTTGCGCTCGTATTCGAGCTCGACGTTGCGGGCAAAGGCGGTCGGCGTGCCGAATTCGTCGACGATGACCGAGTGGTCGATGACGAGATCGACCGGGACGAGCGGATTGATCTTTTCGGGATCGCCTCCCAGCGAAACCATCGCGTCGCGCATGGCGGCAAGGTCGACCACGGCCGGAACACCGGTGAAGTCCTGCATCAGCACGCGGGCGGGGCGATAGGCGATCTCGCTTTCAACCGTACCCTTGTTGTTCAGCCATTCGGCAACCGTCAGGATCTGCGCCTTGTCGACGGTGCGGCCATCTTCATGGCGAAGCAGGTTCTCGAGCAGGACCTTCATGGAAAAGGGAAGCTTGGAGACGCCGGGGAGACCGTTGGCTTCCGCTTTCGGAAGACTGTAATAGACATAGTCCTTGCCGTCGACGGTAAGGACGGAGCGACAATTGAAACTGTCGAGAGATTTGGTCACGGAAAAACCCCGCTGATTATAGAGCCAACACGCGCGTGCGGACGCCTATGCACTACTGCACATCAGGATGCGGGTGCGACCATTTCCGCTGTCCGCACGAGAAGACGATGTCCTCACGTTCGGCGCAAGATGATTAAGCACGCCGGTCGCTGGCGTGGTTGCGAAGCTTATAGATAATTTCTAAGAAGGGTTCCAGACTGCTAAAGTGCTAATTGCGCAAAATTTTTAAGTCCGGTGATTAAAATCCTAACAAAGGCATCGAGTATGCGGCTGAGAGCCGAGCGGCTGGGCGCACGACGCGGCGAAGATCTGCTTTTTTCAGACATTTCCTTCGACCTGGGCTCCGGCGACGCGCTGGTGCTGACCGGCCGCAACGGATCGGGCAAGTCGACGCTCCTGCGCGTCGTGGGCGGCCTGCTGCCGGCCGATGCGGGCCGTGTCCTGTGGACCGGCAAGGACGAGACGGTGCGCGCCGGTGAGGCATGCCACTATCTCGGTCACCGCAATGCCATGAAGGCCGAACTGACGGTGCGTGAAAATCTGGTGTTCTGGAAAAGCTTTCTGGGCGACCTCGAAGGCGGAGCGGGCATGTCCGTCGTCGAGGCTGCCGACCGGGTCGGACTGGGCGGCATCGCCCATCTTCCCTTCGGCTATCTGTCGGCGGGCCAGCAGCGGAGGATGGCCTTCGCCAAGCTGCTCGTCGCCTACCGTCCCGTCTGGATCCTCGACGAGCCGACAGCCGCACTCGACACCCGCGCCGAACAGACCTTCACCGATCTGATCAAGCAGCACTTGGCTGCAGGCGGCATGCTGCTTGCGGCCACCCACCAGCCTCTCGGTCTGGAGAATGCGAGGGAGCTGCGGATGACAGGCTTTAGCGATCTGCCGGAGGCATTCCTGCAATGATGGCTCTCCTCCTTCGCGACCTGAAGCTGTCCGTGCGCGCCGGCGGCGGCGCGCTGATCGGTGTCCTGTTCTTCATGACGGTGGTGGCGGTCATTCCCTTCGGAGTGGGCCCGGATCTCAACCTCCTGTCCCGCATCGGTCCCGCCATCGTCTGGATCGGCGCGCTTCTGTCGGCCCTGCTCGGCCTGGATCGCCTGTTTCAGACCGAGCGCGAGGACGGTTCGCTCGACCTGATCCTGATGCAGGAACATCCGCTGGTGCTGACGGTGCTCGTCAAATGCCTGGCGCACTGGCTTGCCAACGGCCTGCCGCTGGTGATCGCTTCGCCGCTTCTGGGCCTGTTCATGAACATGAGCGAAACGGCGATCGGCGCGGTGGCGCTGACGCTGCTGGTCGGGTCGCCCGCCCTGACCTTCATCGGCGCCGTCGGCGCCGCCGTGGCCGTCGCCCTGCCGCGCGGCGGGCTTCTCGTCTCGATCCTCGTCCTGCCGCTCGCCGTCCCGGTGCTGATCTTCGGAGTCAGCGCGTCCTATGCCGCCGTCGAGGACCCTGCCCCGTTTATGCCGCCTTTCTTGATATTGTCCGCCATCACGATGTTTTTCGCAGTCCTCGGCCCCGTCGGTGCGGCGCTGGCGTTGCGCAATGCCGGTGATTGACTAGAATCAAGCCTGAAGCCGCCGTCTTCGCCTAGAAAGCCGCCATGACCGAAAGCCTCGCCATCACAAAATTCAGCGATCTTGCCAATCCGACGCGTTTCCTGGCGCTCGTCGCCCGGCTATTGCCGTGGATGGCCTGTCTGACGGCCGGCCTGTTCGCGGTCGGCCTCTACCTCAGCTTCACGACCGAAGGCGATTACCAGCAGGGCGAGACCGTGCGCATCATGTATGTGCATGTACCGGCCGCCTGGCTGTCCATGATGTGCTACTCCGTGATGGCGCTCTCGGCGATCGGCACGCTGGTCTGGCGCCATCCGCTGGCCGATGTGTCGCACAAGGCCGCCGCGCCGCTTGGCGCCGCCTTCACGCTGATTGCGCTCGCCACCGGCTCGCTCTGGGGCAAGCCCATGTGGGGCACCTGGTGGGTCTGGGATGCGCGGCTGACGTCTGTCTTCATCCTGTTCCTGATGTATCTCGGCCTGATCGCCCTCAACCGGGCGCTCGACGACCCTTCGCGCGCCGCGCGCCTCAGCGCCGTGCTGATCCTGGTCGGCTTCGTCAATATCCCGATCATCAAGTTCTCGGTCGACTGGTGGAACACGCTGCATCAGCCGGCGAGCGTAGTCAGGCTCGACGGGCCGACGATCGCACCCGAATTCCTGGTCCCGCTGCTGGTCATGGCGCTTGCCTTCACCCTGCTGTTCTTCACGCTGCACCTGATGGCGATGCGCAACGAGATCTGGCGCCGTCGCGTCGGCGCCCAGCGCCGCATGGCGGCCCGCATGGCCGGGCGGGAGGCGTGACATGAGCCACACCTTCTACATTGCCCTCTCCTACGGCATCGCCGCGCTGATCGTCGCCCTGTTGATCCTCTGGGTCTGGCTGGACGGCAGGGGCCGCCGCCGTGAACTGGAAGAACTCGAGCGAGTAGGCGTTCGCCGCCGCTCGTCCGTTGCATCCGTGGATGAAGCCCGATGACCAACGATACCGACAGCACACCGCGCCGGCGCGGCATCGGCCGCTACCTGCTCGCCTTGGTGCCGCTTCTCGTCTTTGGCGGCTTCGCGCTGGTGGCCGGCAAGATGCTCTACGACCAGGACGTCAACGGCCGCGACATCTCGGCGATCCCGTCTGCGCTGATCGGCCAGAAGGCGCCGTCGCTTGCCCTGCCGCCTCTGGAGGGGTCCAGCACGCCGGCGCTCACGGATGCGGCGATGGTCGGCAGGCTGACGCTCGTCAACGTCTTTGCTTCCTGGTGCGTCCCCTGCCGCCAGGAGCATCCGATCCTGAAGGAGCTGGCGAAGGACGAGCGGCTGACGGTGGTCGGCATCAACTACAAGGACCGCAACGACAACGCACTTCGCTTTCTCGGCGAACTGGGCAATCCCTACGACGCGATCGGCGTCGATCCGAACGGCAAGGCGGCGATCGACTGGGGCGTCTACGGCATTCCGGAAAGCTATCTCGTTGGCCCCGACGGCACCATCCTCTACAAGAAGGTCGGCCCCTTCGACGAGCGCAGCCTGACCCAGGAACTGCTGCCGGCGATCGAGAAAGCCGCAGCAGGCGCCTGAGGCGTTATCCGAGGGCGCCCTGCCACGCGCGGATCGCATCCACCGGCCAGAGCAGCATCAGCACGTTGAGGGTCAGGTTGTCGCGGATGATCCAGCCGGTCGCGAGCTCGAAGGCGAGGGCAATCGCAATTGTCAGCCAGATCGGCAGCCGCACGGCGGCAAAGAACCCGAGCGCCATGAACACCGTATCCATTGCCGAGTTCAGGATGCTGTCGCCGGTGTAGCCGAGCGCCATGGTCGTGGTCCGGTAGCGGTCGATCACCATCGGCGTGTTTTCAAGGATTTCCCATGCCGCCTCGATCAGCACCGCAAGCGACAGCCTGGCTGCGATCGGCGCACGGCGAAACAGCAGCCAGGCGAGGCCGTAGAACAGGAACCCGTGGATGATGTGCGAGGGCGTGTACCAGTCGGACAGATGCTGCGAATTGCCGCTGGAATTGGCCCCGCCCTCCCACAATTTCACATAGCCGCACTCGCAGATTGGCAGCCGGCCCATCGCATAGAGGACGGCGATCTGCAGCAGGAAGAGCGCCAGCGCGACGCCGATCCAGAGCCGTGGCGAACCCCACCCGGAGGATTGGGCCACAGGGCTGTCGCTCAAGGCTTCGTTTCCGCCGCCGCGTCCGAAATCGTATGCCGCATGATCAGCGGCATCTGCGCGAAGGTGAAGATGAGCGTGATCGGCATCGTGCCCCAGACCTTGAAATTGACCCAGACATCATCGGAGAAATTGCGCCAGACGACCTCGTTCAGCACCGCGAGAAACAGGAAGAACAGGCCCCAGCGGAAGGAGAGCTTCTTCCAGCCGAGCGCGTCGAGATTGAAGGCGGCGTTGAAGACATAGCCGAGCAGCGCCTTGCCGAAGAACAGGCCGCCGAGCAGCGCGACACCGAACAGCGCATTGACGATGGTGGGCTTCATCTTGATGAAGGTTTCGTCCTGCAGCCAGATCGACAGCGAGCCGAACACCAGGACCACGAGGCCCGAGACGAACGGCATGACCGGCAGGTGCTTGAAGACGATCTTGGACACGATCAGCGAGAGCACAGTCGCGACCATGAACAGCGCCGTGGCGATGAGCAGCGGCCCGCCGACGGCACTCAGGGCCGGAAAGGTCTCGGCCAGCCATTCCGCACGGATATTGCTGAAGAAGAAGACCAGCAGGGGGCCGATCTCGAGCGCGAACTTCAGCATCGGATGATGCTTTTCTTCAACGGTGGGCTTGGTGTCGCTTTCGAGCGTCATGGGTTCTCAACTTCTCTCGCCTGGAATGGCGGGTGGCAAACCGTGTTTCTGTGGCATCAATGCGTCAGTCCGGCAATGGCCTTGGCGAATTCGTCCGCCTCGAAGGGCTCCAGATCCTCGACACCCTCGCCGACGCCGATGAAATAGACCGGCAGTCTGTGCTTGGCGGCAATGCCGACGAGGATGCCGCCGCGCGCCGTACCGTCGAGCTTGGTCATGATCAGGCCGCTGACGCCGGCGATGTTGCGGAAGATCTCGACCTGGCTGAGCGCATTCTGGCCGGTGGTCGCGTCCAGCGTCTGCAGCACCGTATGCGGCGCCTCCGGATCGAGCTTGCCGAGCACGCGGACGATCTTTTCGAGCTCCGCCATCAGCTCCGCCTTGTTCTGCAGGCGGCCGGCCGTGTCGATGATCAGCACGTCGGACTTCTTCGCCCGTGCCTGCTCGAAGGCATCATAGGCAAGCCCTGCCGCGTCCGCACCCAGCTTGGTGCCGATGAACTCGGAACCGGTGCGGTCCGCCCAGATCTTCAGCTGCTCGATGGCGGCCGCGCGGAACGTGTCGCCGGCAGCCAGCATGACCTTCAGTCCGGAGCCTGACAGCTTGGCCGCCAGCTTGCCGATCGTCGTCGTCTTGCCGGTACCGTTGACGCCGACCACGAGGATGACATGCGGCTTGTGGTTGAGGTCGAGAGCGAGCGGCTTTGCGACCGGCGACAACACCTTGCTGATTTCGGCCGCCATGATCCGGGACACATCTTCACCCGTCACGTCCTTGCCGTAGCGTTCGGCAGACAGGGCGCCGGTGATGCGCATGGCGGTTTCGACGCCGAGATCCGCCTGGATCAACAGATCCTCAAGGTCCTCCAGCGTCTGGTCGTCGAGCTTGCGCTTGGTAAACAGCGCCGTGATCTGGCCGGTCAGCTGCGAGGAGGTGCGGGCAAGCCCGGCCCGCAGCCGCTGGTACCAGGTCATCCGGGGCGCTTCGACCTCCGGCTCCGGGACGGCCTCGACACGGGTCGAGAACCCCTTCGGCAGGACCGGCTCCACCGGCGCCTCAGCGACCGACGATTCCTCGGTTCCGGCCTCGCTCTCGGCCTCCAGCAGCGACAGCGGCACCATGCCGATTTCGGAAGATGCCTCCACGCCGGCAAGGAATGCGGGAACGTCATCCTCGGGAAGGTCGGCTTGCGGGCCGACGTCCGGGATTACAGCCGCATCTGCGGTATCGTCGGCCACCGGCCCGCCGGCCGTATCCATCTCCACCGCCGCGACGGGATCAACCGTCGAGACCGGCAGATCCTCCTGGCGCGAATGCGGTTCGCTCTCGGTGCCGATGGCGGCCGCCTCGGCGGGGGCCAGCGCCTCTCCGGGTGTCGGTTCCTCGACGGGCTTGTCCTTGCCGAAGGTGAAGACCTTTTTGATGAAGCCGAGCGCCATGTGGTATCCTTACGCAGCCTGCGCGGTCGCAAGCCGCATTTCGAGATGCCGGCCATTATGGCCGGTAATCGTCACCCGCTTCAGATCGCGGGGCTTGAGCCCCGGCGCCGCCACCAGGGAAAAATTCTCCGTGTGGGCGAAACCGGTGTTCTCCATAAGGATCATCTGTTGCGTTCCGACCATCCGGTCAAGGTGCCGGCTTAAAACAGCCTCGCCGCATGCCCTCAAGCGCGCCGCGCGCTCCTTGACCAGTCGCCTGTCGAGCTGCGGCATGCGGGCAGCCGGAGTGCCGGGCCTCGGGCTGTAGGGGAAGACGTGCAGGAAGGAGATGCCGGCCTCTTCCGCGAGCGTCGCGGCATTTTCCGCCATCTCCTCCGTTTCGGTCGGAAAGCCGGCGATCATGTCCGCGCCGAAGGTGATGTCGGGCCGCAGACGCCGGGCCTGATCCACGAAGGCGAGCGCATCGGCGCGCGAATGCCGGCGCTTCATGCGCTTCAGGATCAGGTCGTCGCCGTGCTGCAGCGACAGATGCAGATGCGGCATGAAGCGCGGCTCGTCGGCGATCAGGTCCCACAGATGGTCGTCGGCCTCGATGCTGTCGATCGAGGAGAGGCGCAGCCGCAGGATCTCCGGTACCTGCTTCAGGATGGTCTTGGCAAGGACGCCGAGCGAGGGCTGGCCTGGAAGATCAGTCCCGTAGCTCGTGGCATCGACGCCCGTCAGCACAATCTCGCGGTAACCGCTCTCCACCAGCCGGCGCGCCTGGTCGACGACCGCCCCCATGGGCACGGAGCGGGAATTGCCGCGGCCATAGGGGATGATGCAGAAGGTGCAGCGGTGATCGCAGCCGTTCTGAACCTGGAGGAAGGCCCGCACATGTCCATCGATATGGCGGACCATCTGCGGCGCCGTCTCCGTGACGCTCATGATGTCGTTGACGCGCAGCTTTTCCTCCGCCGAGACGCCGAAGTCGGGCAGTGCGCGGTAGGAGGTGCGCGTCAGCTTTTCCTCGTTGCCGAGAACCGCATCCACTTCCGCCATCTCGGCGAATGTGGCGCTTTCGGTCTGGGCGGCGCAACCTGTGACGATGATGCGGGCATGCGGCTTGTCGCGCCGCGCCCGGCGGATCGCCTGCCGTGCCTGCCGCACGGCTTCCCCGGTGACGGCGCAGGTGTTGACGAGGATCGCATTGTCGAGCCCCGCCTGTTCCGCCTCGGCCCGCATCACTTCCGACTCATAGGTATTGAGCCGGCAACCGAAGGTGATGACGTCGACACCGCTCAATGGACCTGTGCCTCCGGCACGACCTCGCGCGTGAAGCCGCCGGTGCGGGGATCGAGCTTGCCCGACCATTCCCACTCCGCAGGCCCCGTCATCACGACGTGATCATCCGCGCGCCACTCGATCACCAGCGGCTGGCGGATCGGGCTGGAGGCGACGTCGATGGTGACGGTGCGGCCGGTACGACCGGTGCGCGCCGCGGACACGGCGGCGGCACAGGCGGCCGACCCGCAGGCCAGCGTCAGACCGGCGCCGCGTTCCCAGGTGCGGGTGCGCAGCCCTGCCTCGGAGGTCACCTGCGCCAGCGTGATATTGGCCTTTTCCGGAAACATCGGATGGTTTTCCAGAAGCGGGCCGAAGCGCTCCAGATCGAAGCTCATCGGATCGCGGTCGACCCAGAAGACGGCGTGTGGATTGCCCATCGACATCACAGAGGGCGAATGCAGGACGGGCGCATCGATCGGGCCGATCTGCAGCTCGATCCGGCTCGTGTCGAAGAATTCCTCCGCCAGCGGAATGCGGTCCCAGGCAAAGACCGGCTTGCCCATGTCCACCGAAATCGTGCCGTCGTCATGCTCGACCGCATTCAGGATGCCGGCCACGGTCTGGAAGGTGAAGGTCTTGCGGCCCGTCTCGGCGGCCAGCGCCTGGACGACGCAACGGGTGCCGTTGCCGCAGGCCTGGGCCTTCGAGCCGTCGGAGTTCAGGATGTCGATCCAGGCATCGGTGCCTTGCGCCTTCGGATCATGGATCGCCATGATCTGGTCGAATTGCGTGGCAGGATCGGCATTCAGGGCGATCGCCGCTTGAGGCGTTACCGTGTCCGCGCGACCGCGCATGTCGACGACGAGAATCTTGTTACCAAGCCCGTTCATCTTCGCAAATTCGACCTGATCTGCCATCGCCTTCGATCCCGTTGGGTACCTGCCCATTCGCCGCCGTATATGGCGGAAACCACGGATAATTACCAGAGTGCGGACACGCAGAGCCTCCGCTGCCGGAAGCCGGTGCGGTTGGAGATGCGGTCCAAGGAGAGCCCACGCACATGCGAAACCTCTCAAAGTATGTAAGTGTGGCTCCGCATGTGCGTGGCCTTCGGCGTTCTTTCGGGACTTCCGGTCCCTACAGGCAGTCGTCTCGTCTCGCTGCGTGCGAAACAGTTTCGCACTTGCACGGCTAAACCGAACCGGGCCTGGCGACCCGGGGGAGACTTGATAGGAAGTGGCATCTTGCGACGCCACCGCCATGACTTCCGCCTCCCTGCCTCTCACCGCACGTTACGGCATCGAGACAGGGCGCCGGCTCCCGCCTGCCCGCGAACGTCTCGCGAAACACTCCGGCGGCGGAGGCGGACATATTTTCGCTCCGCTTCGCAAGAGGTGAATGTGAACTGCGCTAAGTCGTTGAACTGCTTGGGGCAGGGGTGCAAAAATGGCCTCTCCCGTCGCCAAATCAGGTTGTTGCCGCAGGCACCTCGAAGACCTCGCCCGGCCGCATTGGACGAAACCGTTCGCGCGGCAGGTTGCGTGCATCGAGCGCTGCATGCAACGCCATCACCGGCTCCTCGATACCCTCGTCGGTCAGCTTGAAGGTGCCCCAGTGGTGTCCGGCCACATGGGCTGCATTGCAGAGCAGCATGCCCTCCACCGCCTCGTCCGGGTTCTGGTGCTGCGCCTTCATGAACCATTGCGGCTCATAGGCGCCGAAGGGCAGGTTGGCGAGGCGGAAGCTGCCGTGCTTTTCACGCGCGGCGCGGTAGTTGATGCCGCTGTGGAAGCCCGTATCGCCGACATGGTAGATCTTGCCGGCCGGCGTCTCGATGACGAAGGCAGCCCAGAGCGCCATGCGACGGTCGCCGAGACCGCGCGCCGACCAGTGGTGGCAGGGCTCGCAATGCAGGGTGACGCCGCCCCCGACCTCCAGCAGGCCGCCCCAGTCCATGACGTCGATCCGGGCATCGGCGAGACGCGAACGGATGATGTCGTCATTGCCGAGCGGCGTGACGAACTGCGGCTTGTCGCGCCCCTGCAGCACCCAGAGCGTCTCCAGGTCCATGTGGTCGTAGTGGTTGTGGGTGACGATGACGATGTCGATCGGCGGCAGGTCGCCCATGGTGATACCGGGCTGGTTGACGCGCTTCGGCCCGGCAAAACGCACAGGGCTGGCGCGTTCGTCCCAGACCGGATCGGTCAGGATGTTCAAGCCCGCTACCTGGATCAGGAAAGAGGCATGGCCGACCATGGTGACTGACATCCGGTCACCGGCGACGCGTTTTTCCGGAACGGCCTGCGGGAAGGGGCTCGGGAAGCTTTCCGGCCAGGCCTTGTTGTTGCCGCCGAGCTTCCAGCGGATCAGGTTGGCGAACCCGCCCGGCTCCTCGCCGTTCGGATTGAAGAAGGCCTTGCCGTCGAAGTGATCGCTGACGGGCCCGGAATAATACTTATTGCCGGCCATGGCACTCCTTGCCGTGACGCCGCCCGCAAGTGCGGCAAGGGCTGCGAGACCGGACCATTTGAGAAAATTGCGACGGTTCATGCGGTTTATGTAGCAGGATGCGCGTGCGAAGGGGAGGACCCGTTCTGATGGCAGATTTACACAATTACGCGATCTGAACGTCGGTCTTGGCGAAGTCGTCGCCGACGAAGAGCAACGGCACCTTCAGCGATTTCGCCGCCGCATAGGAGAAGCAGTCGCCGAAGTTGAGCTTGGCGGGGTGGCCGACGAAGCGACCATACCCTTTCGCTGCATCCAGAGCGGTGGCGTGGAGACCTGCTGAGAGTGCAATCTCTACGGCTCCGATGCTGTTCAGAAAGCGATCGACATCTGCCTGCGCTTCCTCGATGACCTTCGGCGGCGTAGGCCGCTGATCCCCATGAAGACTGATCGCAGTTTTGCGGGCAATCGCTATGACTGCTTCAAACACGGTGAGCGATGAATAATGGATGGAACTTCGAGAGGCATCAACCTTCGCAAGCAAAGCGTCCGCGTCCCTCTCTCGCGTCATGATGGCGACGACGGCCGAGGCGTCTAGGAACATCAGTCTTCCCACATCTCGTCCATATAGGCCTTCTGGTCGAACTCTACGGGATGCGGTCCCATTCTGGCGGCGACCTGATCCTGGATTTTCCGGACACGTTCTACCATTGTCTCTTCTTGGCCCACACGTTCGAGCTCATTCTCAAGCGCGACGCGAACAGCTTCCGTTTTTGTCCGGGCACCCAGCCGGTGCATAAGCTTGTCTGCGAGTTCATTGACCTTGGCGTCACGTATGTACAGGGACATCGGTATGGCTTCCTATTGAATATCCATTTGCCGATTATAGAATATCCACTTGCGGGCGACTATTCAACAAACGGTTGACTCCCGCACCCTTTTCCTGTTTATCCGCCGCATCTGCTGAC
>TARA_R110002051_G_scaffold35969_9_pt1 | contig 22673 bp, 27 predicted proteins | sample TARA_R110002051 | Tara Oceans TARA_R110002051 (sample SAMEA4397023) | marine metagenome | biome: Polar Biome; feature: [MES] marine water layer (ENVO:01000295) within the mesopelagic zone...; material: water (ENVO:00002006), including particulate matter (ENVO:01000060) such as......
TTATTGTTGTTAGATATTTATCCTGCACGTGAACAGCCCATTGAAGGAGTGAATTCTCAGGAATTACTAAACTTAATTACTGTCGCTAGAAAACGTTTAGTTACAAAAGAGAATCTAGAGGCAAAAATGAAAGCTTCAAAAGCAACTGTCAAGGTAATGATGGGCGCAGGAGATATTGGGGAAGAAATATTGAAAATCACTAAATCTTATAGCGAATGAAGATAGGGTGGTTTTATATAAGAATGTTCTGTTTACTACTAGTCACTTTGTTTTTAGTAGCATTTTCGCACAAGCGAAATTCAGATCGAACAATAAAAGCGGTAGAAGTAAATTTTGAAGCAGGAGCAAACCTATTTATAACTGCTGAAACGGTTGATAAATTGTTGATACAAAATGGAAAACCCTTAGAGGGACAGCGGAAAGAAATTCTAGTTTTGAAAAACTTAGAGGATAAGTTAGATTCGCACGCAATGATTTCTGATGCAGATGTTTACCTAACCCTTGATGGTGTGGTAGGTGCAACTGTAAAACAGAGAAAGCCTCTGGGTCGCGTGCAAGCACAAAAACCTTTTTATATCGATGAGAATGGTTCATATATGCCATTGTCAACAAACTATTCAGCTCGGGTACCATTAATAGATGGAGTATCACGCGAGCAAATAAAAGAGGTTTATCCACTTTTAAATTATTTACAGCAAGATGATTTGCTTGCAAAGCAGGTTATAGGGATCAGCCGAAAAGCAGATGGTAATTACAGTTTAACGCCGCGGGTGTTAAACTATAACATCACTTTAGGAAAGATTAAAGATTTGCAAAGCAAGTTTGCAAACTATAAAGCTTTTTATCAAAAGGCGATTAAAGACAATAGTCTCCCAAATTATAAGAATATAGACCTGAGATTTAAAGGCCAGGTAGTTGGGACAAAAATTTAAGTTATGGAACAGAAAGACATAGCAGTAGGATTAGACATTGGTACTACCAAAATTGTCGCTATGATAGGTCGTTACAACGATTATCATAAGTTAGAAATTTTAGGAATTGGCAAGTCTAAGAGCCTTGGTGTTCATAGAGGGGTTGTAAATAATATTACACAAACCATACAGTCTATTCAGCAAGCCGTGCAGGAAGCAGAAAGTGTCTCTGGTATGAAGATTGAAGATGTGGTGGTAGGTATTGCGGGACAGCACATACGCAGTTTACAACATAGCGATTACATTACTCGAGCAGATGCAGACCAGGTAATAGGTCCGCGTGATATTGATATGTTATGTAATCAAGTACATAAATTGGTAATGCTTCCGGGAGAAGAGATTATTCATGTACTTCCGCAGGAATACAAAGTTGATGGTCAAGCCGAAATTACACAGCCCATAGGTATGTATGGAGGTCGACTTGAGGCAAACTTCCATGTGGTAGTGGGCCAGGTAAGTAGCATACGCAACATAGGAAGATGTGTGAAAAGCGCCGGTCTCAATCTGGATAAAATTACATTAGAACCTCTGGCGTCGGCAAATGCTGTTTTGAGTCAAGAAGAGAAAGAGGCAGGTGTAGCTTTAATAGATATAGGTGGAGGTACCACAGATCTTGCGATTTTTAAAGACGGTATAATACGTCACACTGCTGTTATCCCTTTTGGGGGTAATGTTATTACCGAAGATATTAAAGAAGGTTGCAGTATAATAGAAAAACAGGCAGAGCTTCTCAAAATAAAATTTGGATCTGCTTGGCCTGGTGAAAATAAAGATAATGAGATTGTCTCTATACCTGGTTTACGTGGTAGAGAACCAAAAGAGATCACGTTAAAAAATCTCTCTAAAATCATTCACGCTCGTGTTGTGGAGATTGTAGAGCAGGTTTATTTAGAAATAAAAAATTACGGTCACGAGGAGCAGAAAAAGAAGCTTATTGCTGGTATAGTTCTTACAGGTGGTGGTTCTCAGTTGAAGCATCTAAAACAACTTGTTGAATATATAACCGGAATGGATACTCGTATAGGCTATCCTAATGAGCATCTAGCCGGAGATAGTGATTCGGAGACTACGAGTCCCTTATATGCAACCGCCGTAGGTCTGGTAATGAACAGTCTTGAACACCGCAGGAATGAACCTGAAGCACAACAGGATACTGCAATTGTTGAAGAAGAGGTTATTGAGGAGCAACCGGAAACAGTAATAGAGACAGATGAGGAAGAAGAAATAGTGCAGCCAAAAGAGAAAAAGATTAGAAAAAGCATATTTGATACTTGGGCAGAAAAGTTCAAGGATTTTCTTGATAATGCAGAATAAGAAATTGAAAAAGAAAAACATCCAACTAATAAACCGGTAAAACGATATATTATGAGCAACACAGATTTTGAAAACATTTCGTTTGATTTACCAAAAAATCAGAGCAACGTCATTAAAGTAATTGGAGTAGGTGGAGGTGGTAGTAATGCCATTAACCATATGTTTACGCAAGGGATAAAGGGAGTTGACTTTGTCGTGTGTAATACAGATTCACAAGCTCTGGAAAATAGTCCGGTGCCCATTAGAATTCAATTGGGTGTAAGCCTTACTGAAGGATTAGGAGCTGGAGCAAATCCTGATGTGGGAGAAAAAGCAGCTATTGAAAGTTCTGAAGACATCAAGCAAATGCTGGGTACAAACACAAAAATGATCTTTATTACTGCCGGGATGGGTGGTGGTACAGGTACTGGTGCGGCGCCTGTAATTGCAAAAATGGCTAAGGAGATGGATGTTCTTACGGTGGGTATCGTAACTATCCCTTTTCAGTTTGAAGGAAAAATGCGTAACGAGCAGGCTCAATTGGGTGTAGAGCGTTTACGTAGCCACGTAGATTCATTAATTGTTATCAACAATAATAAATTACGTGAGGTTTACGGTAACCTTGGTTTTAAGGCAGGCTTTAGTAAAGCAGATGAAGTACTTGCTACTGCATCACGTGGAATTGCAGAAGTAATTACACATCATTATACTCAGAATATTGACCTTAGAGATGCAAAAACAGTTTTAAGTAACAGTGGTACTGCAATTATGGGTAGTGCTCATGCAAGTGGTGGCAGTCGTGCTCAGGATGCCATTAGAAAAGCATTAGACTCACCATTATTAAACGATAATAAAATCACAGGTGCTCAAAACGTATTGTTGCTTATCGTTTCTGGTACCGAAGAGATTACTATAGATGAGATAGGAGAAATTAACGATCACATCCAGGATGAAGCAGGTCATAGTGCAAACATCATTATGGGTGTAGGTGAAGAAGAAAGTCTAGGAGATGCTATATCTGTAACAATTATTGCTACGGGTTTTAATGTAGAGCAACAAAATGAGATCGTTAATACCGAAACAAAAAAAATCATACATACTTTAGAAGATGAACAGCGTGCTCAGCACGAATTATCACCTAAAAGTACGGGAAGTCGGTTAAACTTTGATGCTCCTACTCCTGCTCCTAAAGAAACAGTTGAGCCAGAAAAGAAGCCTATAGTACACACATTAGAGGACAGCGATGATCCTATAGATTTAATGGTGAATCAAAGTACGCAGGACTTGGGAAAGCCTAAAATGGATTTGATTCCTACTACAGATCTTATCCGCAATATTCAGGTTATTTATGAGGAGGTTCTTGATTATTCTGATGAAGAGCCACAGATGGTTGATCTGGATATGGACTTTAAAATTGTAAGTGTTGAAAAACCTACTCGTACTCCGCAAGTAAACCTATTTGAGGAAGAGGAAGAACAATTTACGCTTTCTTTTGATCTTCCATTAAACGAAGAAAAACCGAAGCAACAGCCTGTAGAACCAAAAGCTGAAAAAAAAGAGGCAGATATTTTTTACAGTCTTGATGATGATATTAATAATATCGAAGTTAATAATCCGGTAGAAATAGTTTCGGTTACTGAAGTAAATGAAAAGGGTGAAAAACGCTACAGTCTTGATGACTATATGGAAATGGAAGAGCATCTAAATAGAGCTAAGCCACAGCAGCCTGCAAGACAACCAGAGAAAAAGCAGGAAGAGCCTGTAGTATATGAGCGACCTGTGGTAGATAAAAAGCCTAAAGAATATACTCCAGAAGAGGATGAGAATCCTATGAACACACCTATTTCAGAATTGCTTACAGAACGCGCTGCAGAGCGTAAGCGTATGATGAAAGAATTTAATTACAAATTTCATAACAATCAATCTCGTATTGATGAGATCGAGAGACAACCAGCTTATAAAAGACAAGGAATAGATTTAAGTCAAAATCCTAGTGCTAATTCTGGATTGTCACGTACGTCAATAAGTAAAGACGATAATGATGAGATTCAATTAAGACGAAATAACTCTTTTCTACATGATAATGTAGATTAGGTGATGGCTATATACTGAAATCAAAACCCCAGATATTTTTATATCTGGGGTTTTTAATTTTAAATCGGTATCTAAAAGGTTTTGGTCATTTTTGATTTAAAGTTTTGGAGAAAATGCTTTATAATAGCTATATTCGCTCTCCGAAAAAATACCATATTATGAGTTTACAGACAGAGGTGATGACCGCGATGAAGACTGCGATGAAAGCAAAAGATCAGAATGCTTTGGCTTCATTACGTGCCATTAAATCTGCTATCCTTACTGCTCAGACTGAAAGTGGAGCTAGTGAGGAGCTTGCTGAAGAGGAAGAAATAAAAATTCTTCAAAAATTAGTAAAGCAACGTAAAGATAGTGCTGCGATTTATAAAGAGCAGGACCGTACAGAAATGGCTGAAGAAGAATTAGCTCAAGCTGCGGTAATTGAGCAATTTTTACCAGAACAAATGAGTCCTGAAGAGATTGAAAAAATAGTTTTATCTATTATAGAGACCACTGGTGCTACAGGAATGCAAGATATGGGTAAGGTGATGGGATTAGCATCACAAGAGCTCGCAGGTAAAGCAGACGGCAAAACCATTTCTACAATAGTTAGACAAAAATTAGCTTAAGATTTAATATTTATTGGCCTCGTGGCGCAACTGAATAGCGCATCAGATTTCGGCTCTGAGGGTTGGGGGTTTGAATCCCTCCGGGGTCACATGTAAAAACCGTAACACGTATATAATTAAGGTGTTACGGTTTTTTATTTTTAAAACTGTACGGTTTATGTACGGTAAATTAAATTATTATTCATTTCTGAGGCTCTTATTGTATTTCGCCAGGTCCTTATTAACCAAACTACGAGAAATACTTAAAGCTTGAGCTATTTCAATAATGGCAACCTTTGAAGTTAATCCTTGAGCCTTTTTAATTTCAAAAAACAGGCCTATTCTTTTGATACGCTTTTTTACAAAGTTCTTGTCTCTATTCATTTAGATATCGTAAAATTTGACGCTCTGAAATATGCAGATAGTAATCTGATAAATCATTTACTAGAACCCGGAGCGGAGCTTCATTGTTTTGGACGTACCAATTTATAAAAAGCTTTTTCTCATCGTTTGGATCTCTGCCAAAGTTACTAAAGAATTCTTTACGCGTATTTTCTATTACACTCAGTATAATAATATTTACGCTTTGCATACTGCAACCGGTGTAAGTTTTTCAACGTGGGCATTCAGCATTTCCTTAAATCGCTTTTGAATAACTTCGCCTTTGGTTTCTTCGCTTAGAATATCTGCAGCCTTATAATATATATCATCAAATTCACCGAAAAATTCATCTGAATTTGTATAGGGAGTCATTAGCTTATTTGCGGCCTCTGGATCAGAAAGCATTATAAGTAAACAGTTAGGTAACTGAAAAGCAAAATCACCACCTAAAACGAAAGTTATATCACTCAATTTATTAATGTATGCGCAAGACTCATAAAATAGATTTAGATAGCTAGTTTTATTTTCATGGCACGATCTTAAATTATTAAATACAAGATTGTAGTAATTATCAATGGTCAATTCTCGGGTATCTTTTTTATAAAGTTCTGAAGAAACAGTTATAAATGTTAGTTGTAGATATTCAAGAGTGTCTACATTAACCAAGCAATCTTTTTCAAACAGAAGTAGTGCTCCGTAAATTAAATCTATCGTAAGGCCTTGAGGAATTTTTAAATTTAATAGTTTCTGCTTCTTATTTTCTTGTGAATAAATTTCATATTCCTGAATCGCGTGCTCAACATTATTGTGAAGCTTTAAAAGAGTTTCAAGCTCTTGAGTAATAATTTCGTTTACGGTTGCATTTTCTAATTTAAAAATCGTTTTCATATCTGTTAAATATTAAAGTTTTACTTATTTATTTAAGGCAATATTAAAGTAAAACTTTAAAAAATACAAATAATTTAAAGTTAAACTTATTTTTAAGCCTATTATTTTAAGTTTAACTTTATTGGTATATATTTGCTTTATCAAAACAATCACATGGAATTATTAAGAATTAAGGATATTTTAGAGGAGCGCGAAATAAGCAGATTAGATTTTTCTAAAAATTTTTCGGTCAGTTCAGTATCTATTTATAATATCATAAATGGTGAATCTTTTCCTAGGCCAGAGCTTTTAAAACAAATTGCTGAGGTTTTAGATGTAGATATTAGGGAGTTGTTCCACCCTACAAAGGCAGGAAATAGCACTGAGGGAGTTCTTAACGGCTTTGTCGAATTTCAGGGTAAAGTGTATCGGATAAATACCTTACAGGATTTACAAGAGCTTAACAGGGCCGTTAACCAATAATTGAAAGAGTATGTCTGACTATTTTAATAGCGAAAGATTTAAACGGGACGAAAGGAAATTTCAGTTACATAACTTTCTCAAAATTCCCGCTCCCGATGAAGTTTATGAAGATCAAAAATGGCTTAACGAAGATGGAGAAAGTATCATTGATGGATTCTGGACTCTTGATCCCGAGCCAGTAAGATATGAAGACGAAGCAGGTGAATACTATATCAACTCTAGAGGTGAGCGATTTAATGTTGTTAGAAAAGAGCCGGTAATTCGCGAGCATAGGAAGAGGCTAGTTAAAACAGAAGATGACTTTAAAGAGCTTTATGATAAGTATTTTAGTGCAGAACCGGGGCTTGTTGATAACTATCATGATAACCATCTTTTTAAGACTGAAAAGTTGATTCCTCAGATAGAGGATTTGATACATCTACATAAGGACGCTGCAGGTCCTTCTGGAATTGATTTATCTATAATCAAATTGGCTAAAGAATTTATTCACTGGCTAATACCGGAAAAGGAACCGTTTGAGATACCTAACCCTTACCCAAAACACTTTAAAAGCACAAAGGCTTATCAGGTTTTTCTTCTATTCCATAATGATCATAAGAGTATAATAAAAAAAAGGGATGCTAATTACTCTAGATTTGGATGGTTAATGTACAATGATAAGAGTCAATTGAAAGTTTGTAATAATGAATATGTACATTTCATTTCAAATAAAGAATTTGACGTAAACATTGACAGACATAGGAATGAGTCAAGGGAGATTATTAAACCTGGATATTTTTTTAAAAATATTGATTTAAAGTTCGTTAAGAAATATATTGATTATAAAATAGTAGTCGGTCTTAACGAAGGTATTCTTGAGATGCCAAAAACATAAAGCCTGAAAAGCCTAAAAAAACCTAAAGAAAGCCTGATTTGAACTATTTCTTAGTTCTTAGTCAGGCTTTCTTGCTTCGCATCTTTGCCTTGTAAAATTATAGGCAATGAAAGTACAACTTCTCACACTAGATCAACTTCAAGAGGTACTGAATAAAAGGGACCAGAAATTGATTGACAGCATTAAAGGTAAGTTTTCAATACAAAAAGATCCAGAGGAACTTCTTACTCGGGATGAGGCTTGCAAGTTTTTAAAAATAAACTCTTCAACTCTTTGGACTTGGACTAATAAGGGCATAGTTACCGCATATGGGATTTCTAATCGCAGGTATTACAAACGTAGCGAACTACTCGAAACATTAATTAAACTTAACAAGTAGGTCATGAGCAATATTAAAGCACATGACGGAATCTCTATTGACACTACTAATTTTAAGGATGGTGAGTTATCAATCTTTAAAGACTTTGGAGTGGTTGATAGCACTAAGCGTTTTGCAAGTAGAAGCCAGATAAGTGAATTGTATCAAGTTCCTAGAAAGACTTTAGCGGATAACATTAGAAATCTTAAACAAGACGGGCTAATCAACCCGGCGAAATCTCGCCATGTCGCTAAAGATGGTAAAGTGAGGATTCAGGAGTTGTTTACGCTTAACGAAGTGGTTGCTATAGGTTTCAGACTGAGAAGTGATGTAGCTATAAAACTTCAATCTTATGCAATACAGTTACTCTCAGAGAAAATCACAAAAATACAGAGTGCAAAGGAAATTCTTGAGCTTGAACTAAGTCACTACTCAAACAAATCAGATATCAAAGATCTTTATAGGTAAATAGTATGGCGATAGGATGGATAAAGATGCATAGGAAGCTTTTAGAGTGGGAATGGTATAATGACGTGCCAGTTAGGTTAACATTTATGCACCTGCTTCTAACTGCAAACTGGGAATACACGGAATACAAAAAGTACCCAATTCAAAGAGGTCAATGCATTACAGGAACTTCGGAAACTCCTAAAAAAATAGGCATTTCTAAGCAACAATTCAGAACAGCTATAAGCAAACTCAAATCAACAGGCGAAATAACAACCAACTCAACAAACAAATTTACGGTTGTAACCCTTGTAAAATATGACGATTACCAACCTAACGAAGAAGAATCAACAACCAAACCAACACGTAAGCCAACACGTAAACAACATCAAAATAACACGCAACCTAACAACACTTTAAGAAGTAAAGAAGATAAAGAAATTAAGAATATAAGAAATAATCTTCTATCTGAAATTAACATTTCAGACGTCGAGGATTCAGAAAAAAAATACTTTGAAATAGCTAAATCTTTTCAACAATTATTCATTAAAAATTTAGAAGAAAAAAATTCCACAACAAAGGATCAGCGAAAAGCTACATATAAAGATTATGTAGATCCGATTAGGTTGATGTTTCAGAGAGATGAGGTAAATAAAGACCAAGTTACCATGGCGTATAAATTTCTCAACTCGCCAGCCGGGGAATTTTGGAAAACTAATATTCTTTCAACAAAAACACTTAGAAAAAAATTATCAACACTAGTAGCGCAAGCTAACCAGCCTTTAAATAAAAGTCAACATGGAAGCACAACCCCAACAATTAACCGTCAGTCAGCACAAACTATCAGACAGAATAGCGAGGGCTGGTAATTTAACTGAGATTGCATTTGCTCGCAACGTGGTTGAATTTGAGAAAATAAAGGATATACCAGCTGAGCGGCTAGGATATAGCTTGTCTATGGTGTTTGTGAAAGTATCAAACCTCTTGGGAATTATAGAGCCTGTAAGCAGTATTAATAAGCAGGATATAAAGGAAATGATTTTAGTTAGGTTCAAAACCCTTTCTATTGAAGAAATTGATTACGCTTTTAAATTAGAACGATATGGAGTTTACGGAGAGCGCGTGAAGCATTTTCAGCTCTTTAATGCTGAATATGTATCAAAGGTTTTAGATCTGTATAAAAAATGGCTTTTAAAGATTCGTCACGATAATAATATCCCGCTTTTTAAAGAAAGCTCTTGCGATTTAGAAGAACTCACCAAAGAGCAAGAAACAGAAATGATACTTAACGGACTTAGGAGGGCTTATTCATATTTTAAAGAAAATAATTCTATAGCTCCAGGATATAGGTTGTATTTATATGATTTTCTAGATGAAAATGGGATAATGCCTACTGATATAAATATCAAAAACAAGGTCAAAGAAATGGCTGAGAAGCGCATAATTAAGATGCAGAAAAGCGCTTCAAGTAAATTTGAAAAAGCATTATACAATTTAGAAACTAACGGAAAGCCATCTAACAAGGTCGTGGTTGCCTGTAAAGAAATAAGCCTTGAGCGCTTATTCACAGAGTACAAAAACGTTGACCAAATCATCAGCAAAATTAAAATCAATAATTGAACAAGGGGTAAAAAGATCCCAATAAAAACAGAAGTATGAAGGCAAAAAAATTAATTCACGAAGACACAAAGGCTCTCGTAAACATTCAAGATGACTTAAAAAAAATAAGGCCGATTCTGGTTGGAATTCTTTTAAACTATGAGCGTCTGGAAATAGGGGATTTCAATAACGAGGTATTTACTGAAATTAAGAATCGAGGCTTAAGAAAACTAGAACGCAAATATCTATTGAAAATGGAGGGGCAAATTAAAAAGGCCGGAATTACATCTTCTCTAGTTATAAAAAATCTTATGAATGGAAGTAATGAGATTTTCCAAGAATTAAAAGTAGAGGTTTCAAAGGCTCTTAGTTTCAATAATTACTATAGAAGATTTGGTGACAATACACCTTTCATAAAGTTGGAAATGATCGATTATGTTGGTGGCAGTTTTATGATAACTGAAGAAACAGAAGCGAAATTCATTGAAAACCATTGCAAAGTTTATCTGGAGACAGATCAGGAAAACAAAATCTACGATGCTGCAAACAAGTTTATGGACGGTTTCAAAGAATTGATTTCAGAACTGGAAGCGGTTGGATACAGAAGTAGTAAGGATGTGAATGCGATAGTACACTATTTCTTTCGTACTAATGATGGACAGTACAATTTAAAACCTCACTCAATCAAATCTGCAATTCAGCAAAATGTAATCTACGAGAAGAGGCAAAAAGAATTCGGGCACCGGGCCGAGAGAATGACTCAAATAGCAAAAGAAAGACAAGAACGCTTTAAATAAAATACGATGGAAACAAATCAAGTAGATCATACAAGTAAAGAACAGGTTGTCAAATTCTTAGAGGCCAACTCTAGAGATGTGATGCCTTATGTCAAAGAATACCAGGGAGACCGTAAACTTAGGAAACTGCAGGTAGGTTACCGCGAGAACTACCAGAACAATTTAAAGACGATCGAAGCTGAGCGGCTTGTTATCAACCTACAAAAAAAGATTGTAGAAACAGCCGCAAGTTTTTTATTAGCTGAGCCGGTAAGTATAACAGCGAATGATCCAGACAACGAAAACGGACAAAGGATTCTGCAGGCTATTAAAAAGAGTAGGCTGAATAATAAGCTTCTTGAATTTGCTAAAGTGGTTATGTCTGAGACAATGGCAGTATTTATATTTTCCGAAGTGGGGCCGGATAAAGATATTAAAGCCAGAATGTACAATTCCGACAACGGAAAATATACTCCTGAGTATGATGTTTACGGTGACTTAGTTGCTTTTTATTGGGAATTCGTAATTGATGAAGTGAGTCATCTTTGGATATTCACAGATGAGTACATTCATAAATACAGCGGACCAGGATCTTCAGATTTAAGATACTTAGGAAGTGACACTCACGATTTTGGAGTGATACCGGTTGTTTTTCATGAGCAGCCAGAACCCGAGTGGTTTGATACTAAGGAAATGATTGATAGAATCGAGACACTGATTAGTAAATTGGCCGGTTCAAATAACTACTTCGCATTTCCTATTCTGAAGCTTAAAGGTTCAACCGTAAAAAATAAGGACGGTAAAGAAGAAGGTTTGATTGATATATCAGATGATGGGAAATCTATTCTTTTAGGGGTTGCAGAAAAGAATGGGCAAATTGTTGAAGCTGAAGCAGCGTTTTTACAAAGAGATACAGGTGTAGAATCAATAGAGCTTGAAATAAAATTCTTAAAAGAGTTCATTTTTAGCATTTCTCAAACTCCAGATCTAAGCTTTGACAACGTGAAAGGAATAGGAGCGATATCTGGACGCGCTTTAGAGTTGATGCTCCAAGACGCGATTAACAAAGCCAAAAGTAAACAGGGGCAATACAGGACGGTTGTAGAGCGAATAATTAGCGTAGTTAAGAACGGTTTAGATATTAACGATGACCAATTAGAATTTGATATTGAATTCAATCTTTCAATCCCTAGAGACTTAACAGAAGAGATTAAAGCTTTAGTAGATGCGAATGGTGGTTATCCGGTAATGTCTCAGGAAAGCTCTGTGTCTAAGAGTCCATTTACCAAAGATGCAAAAACAGAAATTGAGCAGATTCAGAAAGAAACCGCTCAAAGATCTTCACGCTCTTTAATTTTAGAAGATGAGTAAATCAAACCCGTGTGAACGCAAATTGATTAGTTTAATAAGTGCTCAAGAGTGGCACTTAGACAGATTGTATGCAGAATACACTCGGGAATTTGGAAGCATATTTCGAGGTTACAATGGCAGGATGACCGATACCAGAAAACGAGCCTTTGATAATGCGTTGATTAGGTTTAATGATGATTTAGGGAGACTGGTTAAAGAGCAAATCGAAGCCAGTTTCTCTTTATCTAATGCCTGTACAGATGACTTCATAAAAGATTACATCAAAAATATGGGTGTGCCTTCTGAGCAAGTAGAAACAATGCTTGCTAGTAATGCCGGGGCCGCCAATTCATTTGTAAAGAGAAAAGCAGGCGGTTTATTGCTAAGTGATCGAGTTGTAAGTGTTACCAAAGGAACTAAAGAAGCCGTTAACCTGTTACTGGAAAGTGGGGTAGTCAACGGACGAAGTGCTGCAGATATGGCAAGGGATCTAAAGAAATACCTAAAGGAGCCAGAGCGAAGATTCAGGAGGTTAAGAAATAAAGAAGGGAAGCTGGTATTGAGCCAACCGGCAAAGAATTATAACCCTGGTCAGGGAGTGTATCGCTCCAGTTATAAAAACGCTCTAAGAATTAGTAGAAACGAGGTAAACATAGCTTACAGAACAAACGACTTTGAACGGAGAAAGACAATGCCGTTTGTAATGGGTCAACGAATAGAACTGAGCGCGGCACACGAAATTAGAGACATTTGTGATTACCTAGTAGGATCTTATTCAAAGAATTTTAAGTTCACAGGCTTTCACGTATCGTGCAAATGTGTATCAAACTCAATAGTGTTACCAAGAGAAAAATTTAAAAGCTATTTAGCCGGGGGGAATATTGATCAACGGCATTTAGTAAAAGGGATTCCATCCAAAGCACAAAAGTATCTTGATAAGAACTCAGAGCAGATCAAGGGATGGTCAAATTCTCCATATTTTATCAGAGATAATTTCAAAGCCTCAAAGAATGGTTTTGATTTAAACATTTAAGGAATGAAACAATTAACCCCAAGGCAAAAAAGATTTTGTGAAGAGTATATGGTTGATTTGAATGCTACTCAAGCAGCAATTAGGGCTAATTATGCAGAGTCCGGAGCGAGAACGCAGGCTGTCAGATTGCTAGCAAATGACAACATTCAAAATGAAATATCAAAACTCAAGAGTGAAGCTTCTGAAATACTGAATATCACAAAACAGGACACGCTAAGAAAATTAAACGATTGGGCTTCTTCTGATATTACAGTGGCTTTAGGGTTAAGCGTTGAAGAAATAAAAAATCTTCCTTTAGAAATAAGGCAGTTGATATCTGGCTTCAAGCACACCAGAAGAAGCTTCACGAGAAACGGAGAAACAATAACTGAAGATGTTGTTGATTTAAAATTCGTGAATAAAGAAACCGCTCAAGATATGATTAATCGGCACACCGGATTCTATGAGAAGGATAACGAGCAGAAAACAAATAACATAATCTTAGTAAAACTCCCAGACAATGGAAGAGGTTAAGATTATTGAAGCTCAACCCGGTTATCAGGGAATAGCGTTATCCTCTCCTGCAGATATTGTTATAGGAGGAGGCAGTGCTGGTTCAGGTAAGACAACTTGTTTGCTGCTTGACCCTTTGAGAGATGTTAATAACCCAGACTTTGGGGCCGTAATCTTTAGGAGGCTTACAACCCAGATAAAAGCTCAAGGTGGGTTATGGGATGAAAGCCAAAAAATATACAGCTACTTAGGAGCGATCCCTAATAAAACAGATTTACAATGGAAGTTCCCGAGCGGTGCTAAGATCAAGTTCTCGCATTTAGAGCATGAGAAAAACGTAACGAGCTGGCAAGGTTCCCAGATTCCGTTCATAGGTTTTGATGAGTTAACCCACTTTTCAAAACAGACGTTCTTTTATTTATTATCGCGTAATAGATCAAGTTGTGGAGTTAAGCCATATATAAGGGCCACGTGTAACCCAGATCCTGACAGTTGGGTTTTTGATTTAATAAGTTGGTGGATTGGTGAAGATGGTTTTCCTATTCCTGAGAGACAAGGTGTAGTAAGATACTTTGTCAAGGATGGAGACACAATGATTTGGGGAGATACAGTTGAAGAGTGTTTGGAGAAAGCAGCTTATTTCGTTCAGCCATTGGTTGAAGCCTCAGGAGTAGGTGCAGAAAATTTCGTTAAGTCACTCACCTTTATAGGCGGATCTGTTTACGAAAATAAAAAGTTGCTGTCTGTTAACCCTGAGTATCTGGCAAACCTCGCCTCTCAGGATGAAGACTCAAAACGGCAATTACTTGACGGAAACTGGAAAGTAGCAATAAATGCAGCAGATGTTTACCAATACAATTCTTTCAGAGATATTTTTACAAATAACTTCGTTTTAGCTGGTAAGAAATATATAACAGTCGATGTGGCCACTTCAGGAAAAGACAAACTTGTAATATGGTTTTGGGAAGGTTTCAGAATTCGAGATATAATTAAAATCGATAAATCTTCAGGAAAAGACATCATTGACGAAATTTTATCGATGGCAAAGAAATGGGGAGTTCCTAACCGGCATATTGCTTATGATGCTAATGGAGTAGGAGCATTCATAGGAGGAGCGGACAACGCTTTTATACCTAATTCAATAGCTTTTGACAGCAACAGCAAGGCGATAGAAACTAAGGACGGGCGAAAGTTTAAGAATCTCAAAGCTCAATGCTACACGTTAAGCGGTGAACGAGTCGAGCGTAACGAAATTTGGGTAATGCCTCATTTGCATAATGTGATGTTTAATGAAAAGCAAACCATAAGGCAACGTATGATAGCTGAACGTAAAGCGATAAAGAAGAAAAAGAAACAGGATGAAGAGCCAGAAGCTTTAATCCCAAAAGCAGAAATGAAACAAAAGTATCTCAATGGGGAGAGTACAGATTTACTAGACCCATTTATGATGCGAGAAATATTTGAGTTAATAACACTCGGTTTCACAGTCAGCAAACCTAAGCCGGTTAAAGGCTTAAGTTGGGGCGGTTGATGCTTCACCGTACAAATGCCGTACAAATAAAACCCTGTTAAATGTTATGATCTAATGTTTACGGGGTTTTTTCATTTTCAATACTAGCCCCTAACGGAGTAGAACTCAACATAACACGCACACCTACGCACAGTCAAGCTTCAATCTAGCCTATTAATATATATATCTAAAGATATTTACTTAACCAAAATATTAAGGTATGAGTCAGGTACTGAAAAACCCAAATTTAGCACAGATAATTTTTAATACTAAACCTTCTTTCAAGAAGAAAATTAAGGTTACAGCGGCTCGAAAAGGAATAACTATGACTGAGTTTATAACAAATGCAGTTGAGGAAAAATTAACTAAAAACAACAATTAGAATGAACGAAGAATTTGCAACTAAGATGGTAGAGCTAATGAGCGGTATTGTCGAAAGAATGGAAACCATTGAAAAAAGGTTTGAAGATTCCACAAAAAAGAAGGAAGAGGAAAAGCCTAAAAACGAGCCTACACCTGAAGAAATTAAACACTACAGACAAGCAAGTCAATAGTTATGACAGCAGAAGAAGAAATTAAACAAATAGCAAAAGACCTTATCGCTTATCGATTTACTCAGATAAATATCAAGCGTAATTCTGACAAAATAGAGCGCAGAAAAGAGGAATTTAAAAACTTGGTCAATAGTAGTATTCTAAAGACGGAAGATGAGGAGCTTAACAAGTTCCTCATGTTCGCGGCTAATATTGACGATTATACAGACGATGAAGTTCTAGCAATAGGAGCATCTTCTTTTAAATAGTTAGCAGATATGGCAGTACGCGGAACAAATTCACTTTTCTTCAGTACCGGAATTAGCAATGATGGGCTTAAACAGGGAGCGAGAGAAGCTGAGGGAATTATAGGAGGTTTAGCAAGCAGTGTAAGCCGCATTAATCCATTTGCAGGCTTGTTGCTGGGCGCTACTGCTGCCTTTACTGCCATAGCAAACGATTCATTTCAATTGGCAAAGGATTTTGAGAAGGCTATGAAAGAGGTTGAGACAATCTCAAAATCGACTCAGGATAATTTTGACGATATCTCATCAAAGGTTTTTAATCTAAGTAAGATCAGCCCGGACGGTCCCGTTGAACTTGCTAAAGCTTATTACCAAATAGTAAGTGCCGGTTATGATGGTGCAGAAGGGTTAAAGCTACTTGAAACTTCAGCTAAGGCGGCAACTGCTGGTGTAACAACAACAGAAACCGCAGCGGACGGTATAACAACTGTATTAAACGCATTTAAATTAGGTGCAGAAGATGCAGAGGAAGTTGCAGATGCTTTATTTCAAACTGTAAAGCTAGGTAAAACCAACTTTGAGCAGTTATCGAGTTCTTTATCTCAGGTAGCACCACTGGCCGCGGCTTCTGGTTTTGAGTTTAGAGAAGTATTAGCTGCAGTAGCTTCACTTACAAAGCAAGGTGTACCAACTGCACAAGCTATGACCCAAATTAGAGCAGCTATTGAAGCTACTACAAAAGTACTGGGTGATGGAGCTTCTGAAACTCTAACACTCCAAAATGCTTTTCAAGCAGTTTATAAAGAAGCGGGAGGAAGCCAGAACAAATTAAAAGAGTTAACTGGTAGCGTTGAAGCAATGGGAGCAATCCTTTCAACAACAGGAGAAAACGCACAAGGTGCAGCACAAGACTTAGAGGATTTAGGAAATTCAGCAGATGCCTCGCAAGAAGCGTTTGAAAGAAATATTTCCTCTAATGTGAATCAATTAGGGATTTTAGGGAATAGAATTAAAGCTATTACGCGCGGAATTGGTGAATCTGCTTTAGATGTGAGTAACGAATTAGCAAAGTTTCTTAATCGAGCAATTGCAGATACCGAGAATTATAACGATGCTATACGTAAGCAAGCGAATGAGTTCAATATTTTGCAATCCAGTATCTTAGACACTAACACTTCGTACGGTGAAAAAATAGATCTAATCCGAAAATTAAAGGAGCAGTACCCGGAGTACCTGCAGAGTATTGACCTTGACAAAATCAAAAATGATAATCTAGAAGTAACTCTTCAGAAAGTTAAGCAGGCTCTTTCTGATATCAACGACGAGCAAAACCGAAGACTTAAATTAAGCGGACTCAATCAAAAGGTTATAGATGCTCAGAATAATAAAACAACTCAAAAAGGTCTTTATGAGGAAAGCGTTTCAAAATTCTATAAGCTTGTAGAGGATATTAAAACTTACGCATCTGAAGAGGATATAAAACTTAATTTCAGTTACAGCGATTCACCTACTCAAATATTAGGAAAGCTCAAGAAGCAATTAGATGCAAATCCATTCAGTAAAGGAGGTGGGCTAATAGCAGATTTAAATTTTGCAAATGATGCTATAACTCTATACAGTCGAAATCTTAGAGATGCAAATAATGAGCTTGATAAGGAGGAAGAGGAGCTTCAACGTATTAAACGTCTTACTTATGACAACGCCGAGGGATTTGAACAAATAGCTAAAGAAGTTGCTGCAATTAACTCATTAGAAGGATTGAAGCAATTTGAAAAATATCAATTTCCAGATATTAAAAACCTAGTAAATGCTAGAAAGGAAATACTTGGAACTTTAGAATCTATAGACCTGGCAAAAGATATTCCTTCACTAAAGCCGTTTTTAGAAAGTGAGATTGAGGAGGTTAGAAATTATGCATTAAAACGCCAACGCCTTTTAAATACTTCATATACTCCAAAAGGTGGAAGTAGTGGAGACTCTAAAAAAGATGCATTTACCGAAATGCTCAATAAGAATAAAGAAGAGTATGAAAAGTACGAGGCGGTAGTTAAGCAAATAGGAAAAGAGATTGCAGATGCTCAGTTTGAAACACTTTTAAAACAAGGATCTGATTACGGTGAATTCCTAAAGAATCAGTTAGATAAAACAAAGGTGTTTGCTGAACAGCAAAAAATAGCATTAGCGGCTGAGAAAGAGGGAATCAACCTAAATAGAGGCGTTGTGACCTCGCCAAATAGTTTACAACCAATTACGGTACCGGTTGACTTTGAAATTGATACTACTTCTATAAATGCGATTGATCGACAATTAAGAACCCTATACGAAAAGTTCTACGCAGCCCAGACCGACGAAGAGCGCAAAGCATTAGCTGAGCGAATTAAAATAAGAAGATTAGAGTTAGAAGAGGCTGAGAAATATCTTAATGATGTAGAGAATCTTAACAGCGATTTTCAAGACAAGTTGTTCGATATGAATAACCGTGAATTGCGTGCACATATCAAAAAGCTAAAGACAAAACTAAAATCTGAAGAACTCACAAAGGATCAGATAATCGCTTATAGTGAGGAAATATCCAGGTCACAGGAAGAGTTAGGTAATAACATTCAGCAGACTGGTAATGAAATTGCCGGAATACTAGGACAGGTATCTTCTTTGTTTTCAAAATTTGGTGATGAGGAAACCGCAAAATTAGTAGACCAACTCGCAGGAGTTGCAGCCGGTGCAGGACAGCTTGCAAAGGGTATAGCTACTGGAAACCCTGCTGATATTATTAGTGGAGGTCTAGCTGTATTGGATAGCGCGCTAACGGTTGAGGTTGTTTCAGATACCGCAAAGTTTGAAGAAGCAATTAAAAAATTAAATGGTGCTATCGATGATCTGGATTATGCTATCTCTAAAAGTGTAGGTCGTGACCAGATCACAAACAGACTAGATCAATTAAAAAATCTTGAACAATTACAGGAAGATATTAAGGCAGCAGAAAAAGCAGAAAAGGAGGCAGAAAAACAGGTCAAGCTATTAGGCTTAACTGTCGGGAAAAAAGGGAAGGGAAGCGGTACAGACGCAGCTAAGCTTGAAGAGTTTGCAGAGAGAAGAAAGCAATTACTTAGGGAAGAAGCAGAGCTTTTGTCACAATTGAATGAGGTCTATACCGGAACGACATCTCAGTCAATAACCGATAGCATAATAGAAGGATTCCGGAACGGTAAAAGAGCAGCTTCAGATTTTGCCGATGACTTTGGTGTTTTGATGCAGGAAGCTCTATTGAATAATTTCAAAATCAACTTTTTAGCAAATCAGGTTGAGGACTTTTATAAAGAATTTGCTGAGGCAGGATCAGACGGCAGTTATAGTTCCGCGGATATTGAAAGGCTTAGGAACTTTTACAACACACTTATAACAGGTGCTCAAACCGACCTAGATGCGATTAACGATATACTGGAAAATACTGGTATTGGCTCTTTAGGTGCCGATACATCTAAACAAGGTTTAAGCGGAGCGATAGCTTCAGTTACAGAAGATACTGCGAATGTGCTTGCCGGATATCTCAATGCAATGCGCTTAGACCAACGTCAAATACTAGTGGTTAATCAACAGGCAGTTATTTATCTCTCTGAAATTTCATTCAACACAAGTTTCTTGATAAATATTGACCGAAATATGCAATCTATAGACGGCAGATTTGCCAGTATAGAATCAGCGATATTACAATTTCAGGCAGGAGGTTAATTTTTTTTTGGTTGGTTTTTCTTTTCACTGACGGTAGAAATGCCGTCAGTAGTTTTATTTTGTAATTAAACGATATAAAGTTGTGTTTGTTAGAACATCTGTAATTAAAGACGAAGTTAGATGATTTGTAGTTGGTATAGATATTATTTTTTAGTATAACTAAAATTATATATGAATTTGCAGATAATAAATTAGAATTTAAAGCTATAGTCATATCCTTTTATTGTTATATAGCATGATAGATAAAAGGTATCGTTCTTGTTTAAATACATATAAGTTATAATGTATTTTTACATACTGCTTTTACAAGAAGTAATAAAACTAATATGAAAAATAGCGAAGCAAATATTAAAATAGAAAGAGGTGTTGATAACGCTTTAACTTCTATTACTGTTTTTATGCCTATATGGGATAAAGATAATGACGATGATAAAACTATATCTATTGATATACCTTTACTTGGGCTTAAAACAATTGCACAAGATGTTGTTGATGCTGATGCTGCAATTAAAGAAGCAATTGAACTTTTTTGTTTAAGTTCAGAGAAATTTGGGAAAGGTTTAGAAATTGACTTAAAAGTTTTAGGTTGGAGTTTTGGTGAAAAAGATGGTGCTACTACTGTAATGAACTTTGATACTAAAAATAGTGTATTTAATCAAATATTTAGTACAGGCGATCAATTTGCTCAAAAATTTGATTTAGCTAGCTAATATGAGATCAGAATATCACCCACATGTTGACGTCGATTTTATTGTTGAAAAAATTATTAGTAGTGGAAAAGTTGATGTAGATAGCAAATTAACTTCTGGTAATAGTATTTCTTTTGTTTTAAAAGGAAATAAACCTTTTCATAAGCGTTTTGTTTTAATAAGGCATATTGATCAAAAGTTGAGTTTTGAAAACGCTATGGCTCAAGCTATCAAATTTAAATTTATAACAGGCCTTTTACAGTGGTGCGAAGAGCATAAAGATTGGAAAGAAGGAGAGTATATAAGCAAAAATAAATAAGCCTCATTTAGAGGCTTATTTATTTTTATATTATTTTGTTTTTAAAAAGAAATATGTTGCAAATTGAATCAAGATTTTAGGACTGGGAAAATTTCAATTTCGTAACTTATTAATTGATAATCTTTCCTGCTAACTTTTCCGTCGATGAAGCTTTTTGAATTCTTCACAATAATAAGCGGCTCTACTTTGCTCATAGGTCATAGACTTAACTGAATTGCCTCTTTTTTCTTTTAGGAGCATTTCTAAATTCTCAATGCTGAGGTGTTCTCTTGCTATCTGGAGGTATGGATTCATTTGTTATTTATTTTAAATTCTAATAGGCTGCAAAGCTCAAATTCAATGTGTCCAGCTTCATTAATTCGTCTCATTTTAATAATCGTATTCCCTTTACTATCTCGGATCTGCATTTTTCTTCTAAGAGTCCTGTCAGAAATTTCTAAGACTTGAATTGCGACTTTAAACGGAACCCAGATAACATTTACCGGGATGAGGTTTGTGATTTGAGCATTACTTGTCATTGAGTAATTTTAAAAATTAAAAGAATTTAGTCATTTCAATAGCTAAATCTTTGTTGCTTTTACCTATATAGTTTAAGAACATTGCTTCTGTAGAATGACCAGTTGCATAGATCAAGTAGCTTGTAGGGATTGTTCCATAAAAGTTTGTAGCAAAAGATCTACGGCCTATGTGAGAACTAACGAGTTCCCATTTCTCATAAGTTCCCGTTTTTTTTCTGTATTTTTTACTACCTGGTTCAGTCTCTAGTTTTTTACTGCCGGTTACTATTTGGTTGATTTTAGCAATCTGACAAACCTCTTTTACATAATCATTATATCTCTGGTCTGATATGGCTTTGGGAAATTCCCCGTTTCTCTTTTCAAGCGTTTTTAATACTTTGGGGTGAAGGGGAACCGTCATAACTTTCCCGGTTTTCTTTTGAGTGAATTCGATGTAGCTTTTACCGTTCTCAATCCTTATTTGCTCTTTATGGAACCTCATAAAGTCAGAAACTCTTTGGCCAGTGTAGCAACTTATAATTAACCAGTCTCTTACATTTTCATAACTCTCTGTTAGTTTTTCAGGATCTATTTTTTCAAGCTTCTCTAACTCTTCAAAGTTCAAATAGATATTTGGTACTTTATGGTAACTGCTTTTAATGCTGTCTAACTGGTAGCTGGTTTCTAAACCGTGAAATTTAGCATGACGGCAAAGTGTTTTGATAGTTCTAAAAGCTCTGGTTATTGTATTAGGAGCATAACCTTTGTCTAAACAGTAAGCTTCAAACTTCTTTTTAAAAGAAAGGTTCACATTTTTAATAAGGACTTTCGAATTAATCTCTTTCTCATACCTGATAAGAAGATTTTTTGTGACTCGATACTTCCTTTTAGTTCCTTCGGTTAATTCATTTCCTTTCATATCGATAAACGCCTCGTGATAATTGACTACATCCTTAGGAAGTGACTGCTCCTCTTCTTGAGGACTGTAATAGCTTTTTATTATATTCTGTAGCCATTTTTTATCTAGCTCTTGTTCTGGTTCTTTATCAAATGCTTTTAGAATAAAATTTGAAAGCTCATTGGTCTGGCCGTTTATCTCAGTCTGCTTGTTTTGAATCTCAATATCCTTCGACCTCTTATTGTGAAGCTTCGACCAGTAGTATTTTGATACTTGAATATTTGTCTTAGATCCCAAAACAAAGTCTTTGTAGCCGTTAAGATAATTGTCGCTATTAAGTCTGTAAAGAAGCCGGACGTTTAATGCGGATTCGTCTTTTGTAGAACGATAAAGGAAATTTACGGTAGCCATTTAAAATTGAATTACAATACAAATTTATAACATTTGTACGGTACTTGTACGGCTAAACAATAACTAAAACAAATATAAACGAACCTATGCAATTAAATAAGGTTCTTGTAATGTTCTATTATTATTGTTATTAAGTGATTATTGACCTATTTTAGAGGCTTGTCTAAATTGTGTGTTTTGTATGTAAAGTGTTCCCTCCGGGGTCACTTTTAAAATCCATAAAACATTATAAATGTG
>TARA_R110002051_G_scaffold3131_6_pt1 | contig 22643 bp, 23 predicted proteins | sample TARA_R110002051 | Tara Oceans TARA_R110002051 (sample SAMEA4397023) | marine metagenome | biome: Polar Biome; feature: [MES] marine water layer (ENVO:01000295) within the mesopelagic zone...; material: water (ENVO:00002006), including particulate matter (ENVO:01000060) such as......
TCCTAACTCCTAACTCCTAACTCCTAACTCCTAACACCTAACTCCTAACACCTAATTCTTATTCTTCTTAGGCTTACAAGTCATACAAAAATCGGAAAGTGCATTTATTTGGGAAAGAACCTTATCATGTTCCATTCTTAATTTCACAGAGTCTTTTCCTAAATCGGTAGCTTTAAAAACCTGTGCGCTAACAGTATTCATTTCCTCTTGTAGTTCGTTAAAAATGGGCTGAAATAGCTTGGTGTCGCTAAACGCTCCCTTTTCCTCATAAATTTTCTTGCGAATTTTTCTAGCATACAATTCAACCAAATCAAAATCGTAACGCCCAAATTGTAATAGCTGATTCGCCGTCAACGAATCTGGCGCTATTAAAACTGCTAAATTCTTTTGAAAAATGGCTTTTACCTTCTCGTTAAAGTTTTTAGTGAACATAAACGAGACCGAATTCATATTAAAACTGAAATCGATTTTTGCGCCCGAATAAATAGAATAGGAGGTAAGGGCAGTATTAATTTCCGATTCTGGCGATTGGTAATCACTCAGTTGCAACTCGTAATCGGGAGTCCATTGCATTGGTTCTTGGGCAAATGCCAATGAAAATGAAACTACTATGAATAAAATAAATAAGAATTTTTTCAAGGGAATTATATTTTCTATCGAATGTACTATAAAAAATAATCTGTAATGTGGCTAACTAGCGATTGGAGTATTAAAATTTGTTAAAATCTACAATTGAAATTCCGTTTCATTAGACCCAGAATCAAAAATTGCTGGGTAATGTTCACGAGCATTTTGTGCCATAAAGGCAACAGGTACATCTTCAAAATGTCCGTAGTCCTCTAGGTATTCCATAAATTGGGTTCCTGCGTGGTTGAATTCTTGCAAAATAGCATCATTTTCACCATCAAAATCTAGGGGTGCTACGTTGAGCATTTCACATAAAGTTGCATTGAAGGTGGGGGAGAGTTTAAGCCATTTTTCATTTAAATATACATCCACCATACCATGGGGCGTTAACTCGTTAGAGCCAAATTTTTCAATCAGTCGGTCAACGGCAATATGATTTTTAACTTTGGCTAAATGTATACGTGCCGGTATGTTCATGGCACGTAAGCAAGCAATTAACACGATCGATTTGTCTATGCAGTGTCCCTTTGGTCGTTTTGCAATTTCACTGGCCCGATACTTTTCTTTATTGAAGCTTAGGCTATAAGGGTCATAGAGCCAAGTATCACGAACTTTGTTATAAAGGGCAATGGTAATTTCTTTATCTGAAAGTGAAATGTTTTTAAATTCTGCCACTAAGTCCTGAATCTCTTCACGTTCAAAATCAAAAAAGTAAGTAGGGGAAAGGTAATCCATGCTTTAGGGTATAAACAAATTAGTTGTAATCAATCAAGATTATCGGTACATACTAAAGTAAGGAAATTTTTGCTCATAAAAGGATAAAGCCAAGGGAACGAAACTCAAACAGAAAACTGAACACTGCAACTGCCCACTGATGCTGAAAACGATCAATCTAACCCATTATTTCACTATCAAACTAAATCACTTATTCCCTACAACACCAACAACCCGTTCAGCAGTATCTAACTTAGAAAGCGTTAAACGAACAATACTATCATCTTTTGCAGAAAGGTCGTGCGGAACATTGCTGTCTAATGTAATAATATCACCTGCTTTTAAGGGATGTATAGCGTTTTCGGCACCAAAGTCAATTTTGCCCTGTACCATGTGTATAATAATAGGGAAAGGCGCTTTATGCTCTTTCATCAGCTGCCCTTTTTTAAGGAGAATGCGTATTTCTTTTGAGAACGTAGTTTCTAAAAGGACTTGGGTTACAATTTTTTGGTCGTTAAAATTAGGACTGTCGGTAAAGGAGATGATGTTCATACAACTATTTTTACAAGAGTACAACACAGCTTTGTTTTAAACTATGATACTTCTCATGTAGTTACAACCATTCCGCATCTATACCCATATGGGTAATTTCATCAATAATAGTATCGTTGGCGTAGCAGAGGGTAATTTTTTTAAGGTTTGGAAAAAGCTTGGCATCGGTGCTACTTTTTATATCCCAATAATCTTCAGAGCCATTGCCATGGGGTAGGAGATTCAAGTATACATCGTTACCGCCATCTTGGTATAATCTAGTTACCAAAGGAGCTAGGCGTTTAGGTACGGGAAAATCTTTAAAATATTGTGTTACTTCATCAATAGGCTCATAACCTTCTTGGTCAATATCAATTTGTCGTTTGGTGTAGCATTTAACAAATTCATACACGTCAAATTGAGGATGAAGCACTTCTTGTATGTACATCAGCTCTTGAATAACCGCCAGTTTAAAACCAAAATCCGAAAATTCAATACGTTCTTCATTTGTTGGTTTAAGCTGATATTTATCTGCCGCAATTTCTTTTTTTGCATCAAGATTTACCATAAAAGCAATGGCATAGGGTTGTACTTCCCCTTTATAGGTTAGTTTTCTAAGCACATAGTTATCAAACTCAATTCCATCGAAATCATCGAAAAGAATATCCTTATTGTTAATGTTTATAGACCCCGAAAAATTATTTTTAGGAGAAAGTTCTAGATGATGTTTCTTAGAAAAAATAAGACTAAAACTGTAAATATGACTAGAAGCGGCATAGTTGCAATACACCCCTTCGGCATCCCAGCAAAGTAAGGTAGACTTGGTAAGTTTTGTTTTAGAAGAACTAGAAGACTCGCCAAATAGTTCAACTAGGGTATCATGATTCGTTGGGAAAGTAACAGGCACGCCATTAATTGTCAACTGTTCCTCTGTACCAATAATAGTAATGGATTTGGGCTGCTGTTTTTTAAATAAATTAAACATTGGTTATTTGAAAATAAGTCCGTTTTCAGCGTCAAACTGTGCTTGTTCTTCGGGGGAAAGTTCATCGCGAATTACGCGAATAGTATATGCACCAACAACTTTACCTTCATCGTAGTACATCCAATCGCTAATACTATTTCGGTCTACGGTAATAGTATCGCCTAGTTGAACTCTTTGAGCATAAATAGGTTCGTTGGCAACAATACCCATAAAGTCAGTATCTACCAGTTGTATGTCCTGTATCCAAATATGTTCAGTGCCTTCAGTAGCTTCAAACTTTTGTTTAATGGCAAAGAATTCGAAATTGGGATTATCACTTAGCAAGGCATCTTGAAACTCTTGAACCGAATTTTTAGCAGCTACCATTGCCTGGTTCATTTTAGCATTGTCATCCTCTACATTATAGATATCGGGTTCGCCATTACGCTCGGTTTTTGCACTTGGGTTTTCTTTGCAAGAAGAAAGAATAAAAAGAAGGGAAACAAAGTAGATAAAGGTATTTTTCATGTATTTTAATGTGATTTTAGCAATCAATTTATGAGTTGGTATTTTTCTTTATCATAAATCCAATACTTAAAAGAAAGGCTACAAGATAAACTGTAGATAAAGCAAGATTGTCAACAGTCATGGTATAAAAATCTATTTGTTTAAATAAAGCGACCCCTACAATAATGGCTACAATGACCGAAAAATAGTTGGGTACTAGTTTATATTTCATAAACGGAGTAGTTTGTAATTACATATTCAATACTACAACTATTTTTTTAGAGCAGTAATACTTTGTTGTAGATTGATGAAAACAAGAGTAGTAAAATATACAGTTGCCCTATAATCTAAATTTTAGATTCGCATACTTACGAAAGCCTCATGGGTTTGCGTCTAGAAAATTTACTTAGGGTTTTTCTTATTACGTGGGTCTTGTTTAAGCACTTTGGCCGTCATACGATAAAAGGTAGGCGCATAGGAGTAAAACTCGTGTGGTTGCTCAAAAAAGGTTTCTAAAGTAGTCGCAAATAGCTCCATTAAATTAGTACCCCCATAATCCCTAAAAATTTTATAATTGCCCTCGCGTATAAGCGGTATTTTTTTGGCTGCCAACGCTTTCCACTCGTTTAGGTCGTTTTCGTTAAAAGTACGTGCCAGATACGACTTTTTAGCATTCTCAATAATTAGGCAATGGCTAAATTCATGTATGGCAATATTTAAACTGTCATCAGCAATTACAAATCCTTCCTCAACGGCAGGCCATGAGAAGTTTACACGTTGTGTAGCGGTATTAACATCGCCATTATAAAATACATTACTGCCTGCATATGCGTATGAGGAGGGTGATACAAAAATAGTATTGAAAATACTAAGGACATCTTGCGTTAGCCCAAAGGTAATTTGAACAAAAGCACTAGAAATTACCAGTTTCATTTCTGTAGTTAACACAAACCCTTCTTTGGCTTTAAAATCGGTGTTATTCAGGAAAAGGAGTGTTCTTACGACAAACGATTCTTGATGTTTTTCGGCTAGTTCAGCATAATAGGTATTCCATTTACTGAGAACCTCATGGCATTCTTGTTTGCTGCTTTTTTTAAGAAAAAGACTAACAACGGAGTATTTTATATTCAAGCGTTTATGTTGGTTGAATTTATAATGGGTATTTAAACAAATTATAAACTAGTTAAATGGTACAACAAAGCTAGTATTATTCGGTGATAATGACACTACCTATGAGTTCATTTTCGGTAGGTTTTTCGAACCAATTTTCCATGAAGTCAAAATTTTCTTGTGTAACCTCAAACTCAAAAGTAGGTCCCTTTTCTTTGTTACGTAGTTGTACACGTTGCAAACGGGTTTCTTTAGAGATATCTAAGTAGTGAAGTTTTATCTCGTACCCATACACCGCTGCAAATGTTCTAAATTTTTCTCGATGCTTATATTTAGATAGGCCCAAATCTAAAATAGCATCAGTTTTTGTCTGTTCTAATTGCTCCACCAAATTCATGATTAAATGCTCGGAACGGGCAATGCGTTCTAAAAACCACTCTAAACCATCTTTTTCCGTTTTGTCAGGTAAAAACAAGGTTTTGTTCCAAAAGTCTATTGAAAAGAGTACCCCCTTGGTTTTACTTTTTAAGGTGTTGGCATAGGTAGTTTTTCCTGAGCCTGTATTACCGACAATGAGGTGTAGCATGAGTTTTATTCTAAATTTAAGCAGATATTATTATAAAATCTAGGAAACGCAATAAATCATCGTTTAAGAATTCTTTTGCCTAAACTTTTTAATTAGTGTTGGGCAATTGTAGAAGTATTCCTTTATTGGTTTTTTATAATCACTAATGTAGTACGCTTTTTAAAAATATAAGATCGGGTCAAATATTACTCATTAGCAACTTTCGCCTGTTCCTCTAAATCTGCTATGCCGTCAAATTTTTGAAGTGGAAGTTCTTTATTGGTCGCTTTTATTTCAGCAACTAAGTCAAGAATTAAATCTAACGGTTTTGCTTCATAGCCATACATATTTTGGTCGAACGCTATGCCAGCTAGTATGCCGTCATTTTCCATGCCAACACCCCAATTTTCTATAAAGTCTGTTAGTGCTATTTCAGTAAGTTGGTAGTTTGCCCAATGGTTTATGCAACAAGATTTTGCCCGGCCACTTTCTGCCCAAAAGCAAAGTACACCAACAGGTCTGTCATTTTCGTCATCATATTGCACAGAGGCTGAAGTAGCAAAACCGTCACGATTTTGAAGCGCATAAACAATGTCTGTTTCGCAAACCGTTTTTATAAAGTTCTTGTACCTGTTTGTAATGATATCTGAGCCTTGTTGTTCCATGTTTTGTTTTTGTGGGAAGGTTCGCGAATTTAACTAAACTAAATGGGATGTTATTTTATTAAGCTGATTTTCGGTTAAAATAGGTTCAAAGTAACTTATATAATCATTTACTTCATTAAGTAACTTGATGCTAACATACTTAAATTGAGCTTTTGGTTTGTTATTGATCATTACTATGAGGTTGCGAATCGGAATTTTTTGTTCTCCCCAATGATGGTCGGCTAATGATATATTTTCTGAGATGTATAGGTAAAGAGCAAAATTAGATCTTCTGATTTGTTCAATTGGCGACCTTAAACTAATAGAGTTGACAGATTTTTTACTCCAGTTTTTTGTTTCTATTATAAAGATTCCTGCTTTTGAGATTAAAAGGTGGTCTATTTGTATAGAGTAAATTCTCTCGTTTTGTTGTTTGTGAAAAATCGGTGGAGAAAAATTTAATTTAAAATCATTAATTAAAATGTAATCGTCAGAAAGCTTTTTAATTTCTTTTACTACTAAGTTTTCTCCTACAGCTCCAGAAATTAGGTTTTTACAATTTTCTAGAACTCCACGAGTGTACTCTAAATCTGCAATTTTAAGTTTTGCTCTTCTTTCAATCAGTAATTGCTTATCAGATTCGTATTTATTTATAAAAAGCTGGTCAATTTTAATCTTTTGAGATAATGGCTGAACAACTTTATTGAGAATATTGGATTTCCTGCCTTTAAAATCATTGTATTGTTTGTTTAAATAATAAAGCTTTACACTTGATAGTATTTTGTTTATAAAATTAAGACTGTTCTTTTTATGAATTATATCAATTTTCGATTGTAAATCTGCAATTTTTCTATCTATTTTTTCTGTCGCTAAGTTGGTTATTTCAATTTTTTGTCGGGTATAATCTTTAAGACAAATACAGGTTTTATAATATTCTTTTTCTAATTCGTCTTTTGTGTCATTTAAAACAATTTGTTTTTCAGAATCAAAATGAATTAAAAAATCTTTAATTTCTCTAACAGAATTAAATTTAGTAATGCCTTTACTCTCTAATTCATATTTAAGCGATTTTAATGATTCTATGGTTCTATAAATTCTTGCCATTAAGGATAATTCTTAAATTAGCGATAACGTAATTGTAATTGATTAGTTGTCTTGTGATTATGTTAGAATTAAAAAAAAGCCCACAAAATCTGTTTCTTAAAATCTGAGAGCCTAGAATAGTAGTGTCTTGGATTAATGAAGATTTTGGTTGTTTTACTTTAATGCTTTGTTGTGCTTTCGTTATTTTATTTCTGTTCTTATGAAATTTTGAATTTCGTCAATCGTATTTATTCCACTACTTATTTTATTAATTCCAGATGAATAATTGTCACGACTTAATTTTAAAATATTCCGTTCTTTTGAGGGGTTCAATAGAACACTATAATCTTTTAGTTCAACTGATTTTTTAAATTCAAATTCTACAGTTTCTTCAAATAAAATAGGTATCCAATGGTCATTAAAAGCTATTTCTATATCGTTTGTTGATTTTATCATTCTTATGACCTCATCGTCATAATATTTTCCTAACAAGAATCTTAATTGCTTATTTGAAATTCTATCTAAACCATTTGACTTCAATACCTCGTATGCATTAGTTAGTGGTTGAAATCTGTCAAATTGTATTATTCTCCCAAGCCAAATTTCAATGCTATCTTTAGTTTTTTCAGATTCTTCTGCATTCAATATTTTTTTTGAAGATTCAATAGCCCTACTAAAATTCAATTCAATTTGTTTTTGGCAACCTTATCGTTTGTTAAATTTTCTTGAATTTGAGAAAGTATTTCCTTTTCAAACACATTATTTTTTTTATTCTCATTGAGATTGTTCAGTTGCAGAGCAATTAAAATTCCAATAACCACAAGTACAATTTCTCCAATTGCATAAATCAGATATTTACTGAATTTATTTTCAGACACTAAACGCTGTCTAATTTTTCTAAAGAATTTTATCATTGGTTAGTGGTTTGTCATAATGAAGCACAACGGCTAGTATATGAAAAGTAGGCGATTGCGTGGCACTTTTCTGTCAAGTTACAGATAAGTTGAAGCGGGCTAAAACCCTTGAATTTACTACTGAACCGGCTATTATTTTTATACATTGTTGGCGGTATGTGCTTTTTTTTAATTAGTTCTTGTTCAATTATTTGTTTCAGTTAATACGGTAAAATATGTTCTTATAAACGTTTCGATGTCTGTCTGACCTGAACTCCAAACGGAAGAATTAACTCTAAACCGTATGTTTTGGTCTTCAATATTTACTGATATTCCGTCTTGTCCGTTGTTTAGTTTGTTTTTTCTTATTTCAACATCATTAAAGTCACTAAATACAGTGTCCACTTTATAACCTATATTACTTATCACTCTTGCGTTTCTCCTAAGATATTCTATATCTGGTTCTGTTCCGTTCAAAGGTACAACTACTAATGAATAATTATCTTTTTGTTCAGTTGAGGTTTTAACCTGCAAAGGTGTCATGGAAGCGTGTTCCTTACCTGTTGCCTTTAACTCAATAAGCCAATTATTTATCCTAAATCCTTCTCGTTGATTTTCATTGTTAACTAAGTCTGATGAATCTTCAGTTAATATGTAATCACTTCCAAATGGTTCTCTGTGAATATTTATTATGACTCCACTTTCTCTAAGTTGCTCAATATATTCTTTAAACAAATCTTCTGTAAGTTTCCCTATTTTTTGATTGCGATTAATAAGTTTTCGCTCATTTAATCTTTTTTCATATTCTTTTCTTATGTTGGGGTCATTAAATATTTCTTGAACAAGTTCTGGGTCAGCATCACTTGTAATCATATTCGTTATAGCCTTGTCCCAACTTAACCTAAGTTCGTCTGTTGGGAGTGTGTTTCTGATTAGGTCAGATACACCCACACCAAGTTTGTTTAATAAATTTTGTTGCCTTGAACCACGAATAGTTTTTACTAAAGTTTCATCTCCTTTGAGTATCTCTGAAAGATTCTTGGAGGACGGAGTTTCACTTACAAATTTCGTTTCAGAACCTTCACTTTCGGTTTTTACATTTACCCAATTGAGACGCTTAGCACGATATACCCAAAGACACGTTCTAAAGTGTATAGGATTTTCTAATCCTTCGATTGTTACTTCTTGGATATCTGAATCAAATAAGGTATCTTTTTCTACAGCTTCGGACAGTAGAAATTTAAATCTTTCTAAACTTGACTTTTGTGTTGTGTTTCTCCCGTAAATATGTCCGTCTGTTGCTGTTAAATAGGCAAAGTCGGTATAAGTGATTTTAAATTTATACTTGAGTTGCCCTTCTGCATCTCTTAACACACTAAGGTCAGATTCTTTGATAATTAAATGTTCTAATAATTTTATAGTTGCTGTTTCAGTTTTGGTTACAAAAGGACTTATGTGAACAAATCCGCTCTCATTTAAAAAGTTGTAGTCTGCTTCATTCAAATATTGATTATATATTTCATTTAGGCAGTCTTTGTCCCTAACTAAACTAGAATACAAAGGAAAGTTTACTTCAAAATATAGCTTTGGAGTAAGTAAAAGGTGTTCGGATTTAGGAAAATGTTCATAAATAAAATTTTCGTCAATCTTCTTACTTGCACCTGTTAATATCTTCAAATCTTTAATTATTTCTTTATGGTCTTTTAGTATTAACCATTTTAAAAACCTTGCATTACACTCCTGATTGGATGACTTAAGGAAGTCGGATTCATCAAGCTCGTTCAACTCAGCTTTTAAATCACTTATGGCATTTTGTATTGTGAAATTTTCAATTCCATTGATTTGTAAAAAACTTATTTCTCTTGAAAAGAGTTTATCAGAAAAATTCAATTCTATTAAGTCGGAAATTGAAATCAATTCATCATCATTGCATTTATCCCAATAAATACCGTCTGCAACCCTAAACTTATTTCGTTGATTTACACAGATTTTTATGTCTAATGGAAAATGTCCTTTTATCTTAATGATTAGGGAGTAGAGATTATTCAACCAAGATTTTTTAACTGCTGTGATAGAACTTTCTAATTCTATAAGTGATTCTTTACTTTCAATGAATTTGATTAATTCATTTACTCCCCAAACGAATTTTAAGTCATAGGTTTTTTCAATATCGGGATTAAGTTGTGTAATACTCTCTGATATATGAACCCATTTTAATAATTCTGATGATAGTGGAACTTTAGTATCAATTATTTCCGATAATAGCTCCCAAAGTTCTTTTGTGGTGTTTTCTTTTTCAGTGAAAGGAATTGTAACTTCATTTAGAGATGTGAATTTGTTATTAGCACCGTGATAATTAATAATTTCTTTAGCGGCAAGTAAATTAATCGTTGAGGATTTAATAGTTGTAAGCCATTCTTGGTCGACCCATTTTAGGTCTTTGGATATCTTGAAATCAAACAATTCGTAGATGCCACTTATCTTTTTGTTTTTAAATAATTCTGCGAATGCCTGTAAGCTATCAAATAATGCTTTACTAATTATTTCTTTATTGTTTGATTCGTTTCCGCCTTCTGTTGCTTTTTTTAAATAAATTCCATCACGTTCTACTCTTGGGTCAAACTGTGTTGAATTGATAATAATTGGTATTCCAATTTCTTCAGTTCCAATTAGTGGAAATGTGTAATAAAGTCTTGGATAATTTTTTGTTAAAGGAAAAATCTCTTCACTGCCGTTCTTTTCTTGGGTTATTATACAAGCATCAAATTTTTCATCTTTTTGAATGTACGCTTTTAGACAGGTATTTACAGAACCATCAATCAGTGTTGTGATTTCCCATTCGTTAATAGAACCCAATTCGTAGGTTTTGATTAGGGTCTTAGAGAATGTCTTTGATAAACCGTTTTCAACTACAATTACTGATTCAATTTTCTCATTGAAAAGTTGGGTAATCGGAATTAGTTCATCAAGACATTGTAATCCAACTTTAGCTGTTAATTTCCCTTTCTCCCCCAAATTATATGTGAATTTGGTTTGAAATTCATCATTGTCTAAATAGCTTAATTCTCTGATTGATTCATCAAATTGCTTGTTTGACTCTTGTTGTAATTCATAGAAATGCTCATTGTTTGTTGCGTTCCTATTTAATAAAAAATGAAAGCTACCTTGATTATTTGTAAGTTGTCCTGTAATATAAACTTCTTTTGAAAGAAGATATGTGGTCATAAAACCTGTTCCGAATCTACCTGTCTTTCCTTCTTTGTTATTCTTTGAAGAGCCTTGTATAATTAAACTTAGAATGTCATCCAACTCAAATGGATTTCCTGTATGTGAAAATGAAATTTGATTTTCAGAAATTTCAATTTTTACTTTAAGATTTTGATTTTCTTCTACCGAGTCTTTTGCATTTTGAAGCAATTCCCAAAACCAACGCTTCTCATAATCTTCTCTTTCATTTTCTCTGGCAACAATATCCCTATAAACACTATCAGCGTGTCGGATTTCTGCAATCTCTTGTCGTCTTTGTTGTATTTGTTCTTTTTGAATCATTGTCTGTTAAAAGGATGATTTTAATTGTTTAGCAGAATCTTTTTTGCATTACCTCCAACGTTTAGTATATGAAAAGTAGGCGATTACAACGCACAAAACTTTCAGTTAAGCACAAACTTTGATTCGAGCCAAAACCTTTTAATTTATTACTGTTTCGTCTATTTTTTATATACATCTTAAGTTTGATTCTCAGTAAATTGCTGCCACCAGTACTTTATTTTTCCGCTCTTTCTATAATAGATTCAGTCCACACCAATTCGGTGATTTTTTTAATTAGAGGCTCAATTTTCGCATTTATTTTTTCTGGTGTTTGACAAATTTTTTCTGAAAAATATCTTGCGGTCAATGGTTTACTGTCACTACTATATAAGTCTTTTGCTTCTGCTTTTATTTCTTCATAGTTTCCTATTTTTTTATGGAACTCCTCCTCAAAATCTTGCTCCCAAATTGAATAGTTAGAATTAATACTTGTCGTTGGAAAAAAGAATAAATCTTCTGTTGTTTCGTGACCTAACATTTGTAAAATTTCTTTATTCCTATTAGACTTATTAATTGCATCTTTTTTATGTTTTCCAGTCAATTCCTCAACAGGCTTATTTGGTTTGTCACCATCAAATATTACATAGCAAGGAATTCTAAATTCGTTAAATAATAAAAGTAAATATGAAATTGTATCTACAGAGCCAGTGCTTATTATTGAAATTCTATTGGTATCAATATCAAGACCTTTTGCTTTGAAATAATTTGGTAATGCGTATTTTTCAGTTTCTCCTTCTATTAGAATGACTTTTTTGGCAAAAAAACCTTCATTTTTTGTTTCGTCTATTAGATGATGAAATCTATGTCTGATACTTAATTCCTCAATATCTTTACCATATAGTTTTTTGTAATGACCAATAATTTTCGAAATGTTTAGTTCGTGAGAAACAGTAATTGGGTTTTCTTCTGCTGATTTTCTAAACAACCTTATTTGGTCAAAATTACCTACAGATATGAATAAACTATCGTGAGTTGTATAAACAACTTGGTCATTGCCCTCTGAAATCTGTTTTAAAAGATTATAAGTGGCTCTTTTTAATGGTGGATGCAAATATATTTCTGGCTCTTCAATGCCAATAATAATATTGCTTTCGATAGCTTTTTTGCCAAAATCAAATGTGTTGTAGGTTCTTAATAGTGAGAATAGTGCTAGCCTTTGTATTCCGTGTCCTTTTTCTGTTAATTCTGAATTATATCCATCATTTGCAAATACTTTTGGTTGAGGAAAAACTACGTCTTGGATTTCAGGAGAACCGAATTTTAATTCAAGGGAACAGCCAATGTCGAATCCAATATTGTCATTTAACGCTTTATTTATTTTCTCGATTTTTGATTCACCGTCCTCTGTAGTGTCAATTTTTTGGATTAATTCTTTAACTAGAGCGTCTGTTTTTGTTTTAAACTCTTGTTTAATTTCTGTAGAAACGGAGCTTGAAAGCCAATTTATTAATTCTCCAAGTGCACTAGTCTTTGTAACTTTTAAATCTTCTGAAAGATTTTTAATTGCAGGAATGTAAAAGTATTTCGGAAGATTGGCTTTTAATTTACTTTTCCAACCTAATACTCTTTCGTCTCCAGTTATCTTTTCTTTTGGAATTTCTACATAACGTTCCTCGTTTAGTTGAATAAGTTTGTTTAGGAATTCTTCTTGCGTTGGTTCTTCTTCACTAACGAAAAGTGTTTTAAAATCAAAATCTCCCAATTTTAAATCCTCTTTCCACCATTTTTTTAAATTGGTCTTTGTTGGAATTTTTTCTGCAATAGTCCAAAGAAAATCTTCAATTGGAACTAGTTTAGTTCCGTGTTTTGATTCTGTGAAGTCAATATCCTCTATTAAAGCTTCTTTGATTTCAACTCCTTCCTCTTTTGAAAACGCTTCAATGAATTGGGTAATTGTTAGATTATTTTGTTCGTCTAAATGCGTTTGAAATGTTTTAAGTTCATCTGCATTTAGGTTTTTAAATTTTACTGTAATAACTATTGGTTTTGAATAGTCATTATGATGGAAGCTTTTAGTAGATATTTTAGTTTTGGTAAAATTAAAAAAAAGGTCTAATGCTTCAAGAACGTTTGATTTTCCAACACTATTTTCGCCAATCAATGAAGTTAAATTATTAAACGAAAACTCAATCGGTTCTATTCCGAATGTCTTGAAATTTTGGATACTTATATTTTCAATTTTCATAGTTTATTCGGTTTTTTCGTATCAGTGGCAACGAATGTGTATATGTACAATTACATATATTCTTCTATAAACAGAAATATCTGTAATTCCACTCCTAATACACCTCTAAAGAATAAACCTACAATTTCCATTTCATACTCTTTTACGGGAAACCATAATTGGTTAAAAATCTTGTATAGTTTGGGAATTTTTCACGACCAAAGGAAGATGTCAAAGAAAATTCTATTTATCTATAATGCCAATAGTGATACGGGTAGTAAAATGTTGGACTTCGCCCATAAAATTGTGAGTCCTGCTACGTATAACTGTAAACTCTGCTCGTTGACCTTCGGTAACTTCAAAGAAAACAAACAGTGGAAAGACTTTAGGGAAAGCCTGCAGGCAAAAGGCTACGAGCTAGAATTCTATCATAAAGATGAATTTCAAAAAAGCTATAAAAGCAAATTTGGGCACAAGTATACTTATCCTATTATATTAGAAGAAACGGCACATGATTTAGAAGTGTTGGTGTCTGCAAAGAAGTTAAATGCTATGGAGACGGTGGAGGAGCTTATTGGTGAAATAGATAATTTCAGTGTTCAGTAAGCCGTACCAGTTTTCAGTCTTACACGGTCGCTGAGCGTTAAGTGTTCCAGTCCCTTCGACGGCACTCAGGATGACAATGCGGTTTCAGTTTTCAGTAACAGTTGGCAGTGCCAGTTTTTAGTTGATTTTATTAGTAAGTACAACTGTCAGTCCGAGTGAATTTCGAGGTACGAGGAATTTGTATCTAGAACAGGTTTGGTACACGACAGGGTTCTCTATACAATTTTAGGCTTTTGTTGTTCGTTGCTGGTGGTTGGTTGCTGGTTGATGGTTGTTCGTTAATCGTTTTTAATCGTTGTTCGTTCGAGTGCCGTTGATAAGCTTTCGAATTTTAAGCTTATTTTTAATTTCGATAAATTAATATTTTTACGAACCTATTTTCATGGTCTTTTAAAGGTTCAATGTCCTCTTTTAAAGTCCTTAGAAATAATGGAATTTCACCGTAAGATGTTTTAGCGGGTGTCCCAAAATAAAACAAATGGTATTTAGTATTCATAGCAATTGGTTTAATATTCAACTTAACCGCTTCAGTCTCATCTTTAGCATAAACTAATGGCTGAGAAGTTTCTCTGTTGATATTTCCGTTCCCATCAATTTCTTGAATATAAACGATGTTACCTTCTTCTTTCTTTTTTGTGGTATAGAGAGTAATGAACGCAAATTCTTGGTTGCTTACCTCATATTGCTTTGGTTCTTCTGATAGAAAAGGTTCTAAGAGAACTACGGTAAATAGTTGGTCATTCTTAAAGTCTTGGTACTGCACAATACCTTCAGATAAATACGAACTGGATTCCATATTTTTTGGATAGTCTAATTCAAAACCTTTTTTACCATAGGGAAATAGTTGAATTATTTTGTTGTCTTCAACGTATACTACACAGGGAACTTCAGAAACAATTTCTTGGTTCATTTTAAAGGAGTAGTTTTTAGTGGTGATAAAAAGATGCGCTTGAAATTGACCATTTATATTTTTCTCAAAGTTTTGAGCAGGTATTTCACTATATAGCGTATTGATGTCTTCTATTCGATTTTTATTTTGAATTTCGAAATCAGAAATGGCATTTTCTCTTCTTGAAAATTCTATTAGTATATCTTCCTCTGTTGCTTCTATAGAAATGTCTGACAACCTATCTAACTTGTTTGTACTCTTAGCATTCATTTGAAACATGGCAAGTTGGCCATTAGTATTAGCTGTTTGGTTTGTAGTCATTTGGTTGCCATTGTAAATGTTTACACCCTCTACAGTATTAGCTGATTGCCTTCTTGACCCAAGTAATACATAGTCATTTATAATTCCTTTTGGAGTTTGAGAGTAAAGAAACACACCAAAGAAAAGAGCGAAACAAGTAGTTGTAAATTTCATGTTCTTAGTTAAATAAGTGTATAAATGCGTATTATTTATTTATATCATCTAATTCTAAATAGTAAAGTTTTGCGGCTTCTTCCATTTCTTCACCGAAGCTATCGTCAAATTTAAAGCTAGCTAGTCTCCATTCATTTTCAGGTTTGTAAAACTGAAAAGTTAATCGTAAAAATTGTCTATCGAATTTTATGAAGTATGAATACAATATATATGACTCACCTAACTTTTTAATTGTCAGTTTTTCATGTCCATGATATTCGCCAACTAGGTCTTCATTGAATCGTTCTAGCTGGGTTTTTACATTATTAATAGCATCTTTAATTCTTGAGGTCCAAGGATTAGTGGCGTATAATTCTTCAACGGCGATACTTGCTCCTTTAGTTTCGTAGTTTTTGAAAAAGTCCTGGATAATAATTTCTGGATTATCTTGAGCTTTCAAGTTAAGAGATGAGAAAATAACTATAAATGCAACAGTTACAAGTTTTACGTTCATTTTTTATTTATTAAATGTTATGGGCGTTTATTTGTGTTTTTATTAGATAAAAGTATCCTCTAATATACTATTAAAGAGAATACCTACAGTAGGTAGTTTTAATACTATTATTCAGCAAATTGCTTCGTCGCGAGAAAGCTTCTGCAAAGACGTTTTAAAAGTTAAGAGATTGAGGTTCAGTTCTCAGTATTAATTGGCAGTGCCAGTTTTTAGTTTATTGTTTGATGGCTGTTGAGAATTTTTTCAATAGTGGTTACCGCCATTAATCACTGAGCGGAGCTGAAGTTACAGGAGAACTTGTTGCGCATTGTGTACTACGAAGATTATCGTCTATAATTAATCACCGAAAATAAGTAAGAGAAAATTTGACTGATTAGTACTTCGGAAACAACTACTTCTTAGTTGCCTCGAAAAATTTCTCGTTAATATCATCTATGTATGCTAGTACTTCATCGCGGCCACTGCGGTTGCTAGAGCTGGTTACAAAATGCGGTGGTGCTTCTTCCCATAAATCTGCAATAAGCTGGTCTAGGTATTTTTTTACTTGACGCTCAATTGCTTTCGGTTTTAATTTATCGGCTTTGGTGAAGATAATAGCAAAAGGTACTCCGTTTTCACCCATCCACTGCATAAACTCCATATCTATAGGTTGTGGGTCGTGGCGAATATCTACAAGTACAAAAGAGCAAACTAACTGCTCTCGCTGTAAAAAGTAATTGGTAATATATTTCTGAAAAGTATTTTTATCTTTTTTAGATACACGCGCATAACCGTAGCCGGGTAAATCTACCAAAAACCAATTTTCATTGATTTTAAAATGATTTATAAGTTGTGTTTTTCCTGGTCTTCCCGATGTTTTTGCCAAGCTTTTACGCTCGGTCAACATATTTATCAAAGAAGACTTACCTACATTAGAACGGCCAATAAAGGCGTACTCGGGTAAAGGCTCGTTAGGGCAGCGTGCAACATCGGAGTTGCTAATTACAAAGTCGGCCGACTTTATTTTCATCCGTAGGGTATTTAGAAATTATTTTTCGTCAACCAATCATCAAGAATGGTATTGAACTCATCTGGGTGCTCCATCATAGGGGCATGGCCACATTTATCCATCCAAAATAAATCTGAATTAGGTAACAACTCATCAAAAAGCTCAGCTACATCTGGCGGCGTTACGCTATCATTTTTTCCCCAAATAATACATGTAGGGGTTTTCATTTTTGGTAAATCTTGCGCCATATTATGGCGTATGGCACTTTTGGCAATTGCCAAGGTCTTTACCAATTTTATGCGGTCATTAACTGTAGCAAAAACTTCATCTACAATTTCTTTAGTGGCTATTTCTGGGTCATAAAAAACATCTTGCGCTTTCTTTTTAATGAACTCATAGTCACCACGTTTAGGGTAGCCGTCGCCCATGGCACTCTCGTAAAGTCCAGAACTACCAGTAATAATTAACGCTTTTACTTTAGCGGGATATAGTTTGGTGTGTAAAAGACCAATATGGCCGCCAAGAGAGTTTCCTAAAAGAATAACATCTTCCAGCTCTTTGTACTCAATAAATTTCTTTAGGTATTTGGCAAAGTTCTTAACCGTAGTCTTGAGCATTGGCATTGAATACAAAGGTAATTCTGGAATAAGCACTTTATATCCTTTTGGAGGGAAATAGGTCGTTACTCCTTCAAAATTGCTTAGTCCGCCCATTAGCCCGTGAAGAATAATTATGGGTTTTCCCTCACCTTTTTCTATATACTTAAAGCCTCCGCCGTTAATCAATTTATTTTCCATGCACGCTACTCATCATAATTGCCCAAATATAGGTAATTACCTAGAATAGCAAACAACTCTTTTCGATTAGGTGATTTCACGAATCTTTCAGATTTCGATTTTTCTTCAATTTAAGGCACGGTGGGAAAATTATCCTTCAAAAATCGATGAAGTGCAAAAAGTAGTCAAAAAGTGGGTTAATTTATTAACAAAGTGGATTTTAGTGGTAAAATGTGGTAATAATATTTATATATTTGGGTTATATAAATAAAACAACTCCATTTTGGACATTTATTTCTTTGGGACATTTAACTGCAAAGCAGATGCAAAGGGGCGTATTATGCTCCCGGTTACGCTGCGCAATCAAATGACGCCGATATTAAATGCAGGTTTTTTTATAAAGAAGTCGTACTACAATGAATGTTTGGAATTATACCCTGCACAAGAATGGTATAAAATAATGGCAGAAATGGACCAGAATAATAGGTTTGATGAAGAAAGCCAGTTGTTTCAAAGGATTTTTACAGACGGACTTCGGCCAGTGGAGGTAGATAGCAGTGGTAGACTATTAATTGCCAAAGATGTTATTTCATTGGCAGGTATTACAAAAGAAGTGAAAATAGTGCCCATGCGTAAGCATTTAGAGATATGGGATGTTAAGGAGTACGAGGCAACCATATCTATATCTAAAGAAGAGAAGAAAAATTTGGTGAAACGTGTAATGTTGAATCAAAAAGAGAATAAAGATGTATCATAATCCGGTTTTACTGAAAGAATCAGTAGATGGTTTGGACATCAAAAAAGATGGTGTGTATGTAGATGTGACATTTGGCGGAGGCGGTCACTCTAAAGAAATATTGAAAAGACTAGGAGCGGAAGGTAAATTGTTTGCTTTTGACCAAGATGAAGATGCGCAAGCAAATGCATTGGGTGATCCAAGATTTACGCTGATAGCGGAAAATTTTAGATATATAGCTCAGTTTTTAAAGTTCTATGGCATTCGGAAAGTAGATGGAATCTTGGCAGATTACGGCGTTTCATCGCATCAGTTTGATCAGGCAGAAAGAGGGTTTTCAACTCGGTTTGATGCAGATTTAGATATGCGCATGAGTAAGCGTAATACGCTGTCTGCATATGAAGTGGTAAACAAGTACTCGTATGATGATTTGCGTAAGGTGTTGTTTGATTATGGAGATATTAGAAATGCAAACGCCATGGCAAAAGTACTGGTAGCAAGTAGGGAAGTAGAAGAAATAAGAACTACAGATGCTTTAAAACAAGCATTAAAGCAGTTTTTGCCAGAGCATAAGCAGCATAAAATATTGGCACAGATATATCAGGCGATTCGTATAGAAGTGAATCAAGAGATTGAAGTGATAAAAGAGTTTTTGGAGCAAGTGCCCCAATTATTGAATCCGAAGGGAAGATTGAGTGTTATAAGTTATCACTCCTTAGAAGATAGATTGGTAAAACGATTTATAAGAGCGGGACAGTTTGAAGGTGAGCCAGAAAAAGATTTCTATGGCAATATAGATGTTCCCTTAAAAAAAGTAGGTGGACTAGTAGTCCCGACAAGAGAAGAAATAAAACAAAATAATAGAGCACGTAGTGCCAAATTAAGAATAGCGGAGCGTAATGACGAAAAATAAAATGAAAACGGGGGTTTTGGACCTGTTGAAAGGCAAATTTTTGGTGAGCGGCGACGCCCCTAAGAATTGGCTATTCATCATTTTCATTTCTTTTTTAGCAACAGTAATGATTAGCAGCTCGCATAGTGCAGACCAAAAAGTGCATCAAATTGCATTGCTTAACGAAGAAGTTAAAGAATTGCGAAACGAGTTTGTAGACATGAGGTCAGATGTGCAGCAGTTGAAGCTGGAATCAAATATTACCGGTAAGATAGCTGATATAGGACTTTTTCCTTCAGAAACGCCACCACAGAAAATTAGGGTCAAATCTTTAAATGTCGAGTAAATGGCCGCAACAGATAAAAGTATACTTAAACGCCTCTATATTGTAGCAGCATTTCTTGTGCTGTTTGCGGGTGCCGTACTGTTTAAATTGGTGACCATACAACTTGTTGACGGTGAAAAATACCAGGCAATGGCAGACACACGCACAGAACGTATGTTTACTATAGCGCCCAATAGGGGTAATCTATATTCAGATGACGGTAGTCTTTTAGCGACTTCAGTATCTAAATACACCATCCGTTTTGATGCCGTGACGGTAAGTGCAAAAGATTTTAAAGAAAATGTAAAACCTTTATCAGATGCCTTGGCAAAAGAATTTGGAAAAACATCTTCTCATTATCAGCAACTACTTAGAAAAGCAAGGGAAAATAAGAATAGATATGCACTCATAGTTCGTAATCTTGACTACTCCGAGTATATGGATGTCAAGACGTTTCCACTTTTTAATAAAGGAGCTTATAAAGGCGGACTTATTATTGAGCAAGATACGAAGAGAGAGCATCCACTAGGTAAAATTGCTGAGCGTAGTGTTGGGTACGAGCGTGTAGATGAAAACGGATATTACACACGTGTAGGTATGGAAGGCGCTTTTGGTGAATATCTAAGAGGAATAGAAGGAAAGCGATTAAAGCAAAAAATAGCAAAAGGGCAGTGGAAACCACTTGGCAACGATAATATTGTAGAGCCAAAAGATGGGTATGATGTGTATTCTACCATAGATATTAATATACAAGATATAGCGCACCATGCTTTATTGAAGCAATTAGAACTATATAAGGCAGACCACGGAACTGTAATTGTAATGGAGGTGAAAACGGGGGAGGTAAAAGCAATATCAAACCTTGGTCAGACTCCCGATGGTAAATATTACGAGCGTTTAAATTACGCTATAGGTGAATCTCACGAACCAGGCTCCACTTTTAAATTGGTGAATTTGGTAGCGGCATTAGAGGATAAGGTTATTGATACTAGTTCAGTAATTGATACTGAAAAAGGCGCTTGGAAATTGTACCGACATACTATTAAGGATACTAAGCGTGGTGGTCATGGGAAAATTACCATGTCGACCGCTTTTGAAGTATCGTCTAACGTAGCGTTTGCCAAAATGATACATAATGGGTATAAAAACGATCCAGAGAAATATGTAAATAGGTTAATGAGTATGGGTGTTCATAAAGAATTAGGGCTTCCTGTTCTTGGTGAAGGCAAACCTGTATTGCGTTACCCAGGTGATAAAGGGTGGTCTGGACTTTCGTTAGCGCAAATGGCATATGGTTACGAAGTATCTATTACTCCGCTACAATCATTAGCATTTTATAATGCTATTGCCAATAACGGCGAAATGGTGAAACCTAGGCTGTTGAAAGAAGTTAAGGAATGGAACAAGACCATACAGAAATTTGATAAAAAAGTATTGAATTCCGCAATTTGCTCACAAGAAACGGTGAAAAAAGTGCAAAAGATATTAAAGAATGTAGTAGAAAAAGACCATGGTACCGGTCATGGTATGTACTCCAAGAATTTTTCTATGGCAGGTAAAACGGGAACTACACAAACTAACTATGTGTCTAAAGACCGTAGTAAATATGAATATATATCATCGTTTGCAGGGTATTTTCCGGCAGATAATCCTAAATATTCCTGTATTGTAGTTATCCATAAGCCAGACAAAAGTGTTGGGTATTATGGAGCAGATGTATCGGGTCCGGTTTTTAAATCTGTTGCACAAAAAGTATATGCAACATCGCCATTAACTAGTGAGGTAGATGTAAAAGATGTGTTGATTGCAAGTAATGAAAACTCGCATGAATCATATTTTAAAACAGCGCAGCAAAAATTTTCAGCGATGCCTAATGTGCAAGGTATGTGCGGTATGGATGCAGTTGCAATTTTGGAAAACCTAGGAATAGAAGTAGTGGTAAAAGGAAATGGGAAGGTGAAAAACCAATCCATCTCTAAAGGAACCGATTTAAAATTAGTAAAAAAGATAGTATTGGAATTAATATGAAACTATTAAAAGACATATTATATGGGGTGAATATTACTGCGGTTAGCGGTACAACCTCTTGTGATATAGTTTCAGTTCGTTTTGATTCTAGAGAAGTACAAAAGGGTGATGCCTTTGTAGCTATTAAAGGCACCTTAACGGATGGCCATAACTATATAGATGCAGTTGTAAAAGCCGGTGCAAGAGCTATAGTTTGTGAGCAATTGCCTGCTAATATGGTGGATGGAGTTACGTATGTTGAGGTAGAAAATGGGAATCAGGCATTGGCATTAATGGCTTCTAATTACTATGACACACCTTCTAAAAATTTAAAATTAGTAGGTGTAACCGGTACCAATGGAAAAACAACGGTATCTAGTTTATTATATCAATTATTTAAAAAAGCAGGTTATAAAGTAGGCTTGTTATCCACCATTAAAATAATGGTTGATGATACGGAGTATGCAACAAAACATACCACTCCAGATGCATTAGTGATCAACAAGCATTTAAGGTTAATGAATGATGCTGGGGTTGAGTATTGCTTTATGGAAGTAAGCTCACACGGTATTCATCAAAAAAGAACAGAAGGCTTGGTTTTTGAAGGAGCAATTTTTACGAACCTGTCTCACGATCATTTAGACTACCATAAAACATTTGCCGACTATAGGGATACTAAAAAGATTTTGTTTGATCAGTTGTCTAAAAAGGCATTTGCACTAACAAATATTGATGATAAAAATGGCTTGGTAATGTTGCAGAATACCAAAGCTAGAAAGTATACATATGCCTTAAAGAACTATGCAGATTATCGTGCACAGGTTCTCGAAAATCAGTTCGATGGTCAGTTACTGAAAATTAACGATAACGAACTGTGGATTAAGTTAATAGGCTATTTCAATGCCTATAATATGTTAGCAATTTATGCTACGGCAGAGTTGTTGGGATTAGAGAAAATAGAAACTCTTCGTTTGTTGAGTGAGTTAGATAATGTAGATGGAAGGTTTCAGTATTATATATCAAAAAATAAAATTACGGCAATAGTTGATTATGCCCATACGCCGGAC
>TARA_R110002051_G_scaffold7699_2_pt1 | contig 22630 bp, 27 predicted proteins | sample TARA_R110002051 | Tara Oceans TARA_R110002051 (sample SAMEA4397023) | marine metagenome | biome: Polar Biome; feature: [MES] marine water layer (ENVO:01000295) within the mesopelagic zone...; material: water (ENVO:00002006), including particulate matter (ENVO:01000060) such as......
CAAGAACTACTGCTGCCATAAAAACTGCCATTGATTTGTGGATAAATTGTTTCATTTAATACAAAGTTAAAAATTTATTTAACATTGAAGCTGTCTTTAACTAAACATTGTTTTACGTATTTAATCTCTGTTCCTTAAATAATCTCTTAATAGTTCAAACTTTTATTTATTTGGTAATCAATAAATTGTCTTTGTGAAATGAATTTTAGGTAAAATAAAAAAAGCTCTTTAAACAATTGGTTTAAAGAGCTTTAAATAAAATTGTGACCTCGAAGGAACAAAGTTCAAACTTTTTGAAAGAAGATATTAGCATAATCCTTTCGAAATAAGCATCTATAAATCTTTTCTAATGAAAAGGATTTCATCTTAGAATTACTTTGATTAGAAGATGCCTTTATTGTAACTAAATAGGCTCTAAATTTATAGCGGATAAATTTGTCTTTTATAAAATATAACCATAAATTTGCTCTGTAATTTTATAATATGTTTTCAAAATCGTGTGAATATGGACTTCGGGCAATAATTTATATTGCTCAACAAAGCGCTCTAGATATTAAGGTTAGTTTGTCTACAATATCCGAGGCAGTAAATTCTCCTCAAGCCTTTACTGCTAAAGTCTTGCAACAACTTACGCGTAATGATATTGTTAAATCTATTAAAGGACCATACGGTGGTTTTGTTATTGAAAGCAACAAAATGAATACTATTAAACTTAGTGATGTAGTTAAAATATTAGATGGAGACGCCATCTATACAAGTTGTGGTTTAGGGCTTAAACAATGTAATGATCAGTCACCTTGCCCCCTACACTTTAAGTTTGTTGAGATAAGAAATGAACTTAAAAATATGCTCGAAAGTACCACTTTAGAAATGCTAGTTAGTGATATGAGTAAAGACATATTTTATCTAAAACGCTAAAAAAATTAATTATATAGAGGATAAAAAGATCCATATATCTTATTAAATGAATATTAATAACACAAAAATAAATATCAAAATGAATAAAGCATCCCTAATTGAGAACATCACTTATCAGGAAAATGACAAACCGACAGTGACTGTTCTATTAAAGACGAACAACACAAAAGAAGTACGAATTGTAATGAAGAAGGGGCAATTTATGAAAGAGCACAAAGCCCCTTTCCCTATAATTATTGAATTATTTGATGGAGAAATTGACTTCGGTATAAATGGTAAAAAGCAATCTCTAAAAAGAGGGGATATGATTGCTTTAGAGTCTAATGTACCTCACGATTTAACTTGTATCTCAAATTGTATCATTCGTCTATCTATTTCTGCCTCAGATAACATTGAGCGCGTTAATAATGTTGTAAAATAAATTATAAGAAAATGAAAAAAACTTGGATCGCATTTATTAGCGTTGTAACAATCTCGTTTATAGTGCTAATATGGGTTGGAACTGAGGTTTATCAGACACAACCGCCAATACCAGATTTAGTAATAGTCAAAGATACAGGAGATACAATATATACAAAAGAAGATATTCAAACAGGTCAGAATGTTTGGGAGTCGATTGGAGGAATGGAAGTCGGCTCCATTTGGGGTCACGGTAGTTATGTAGCACCAGACTGGACTGCAGACTGGATACATAGAGAAGCTGTATTCTTATTAGAATATTGGTCTGAAACTGATTTTAAAATGCCTTATGACGACTTGGATGTTGAAAATAAAGCAGCCATTAAAGCTCGTTTAATTCAGGATATTAAAACAAATACTTTTAATGAAAGTAATAATTCAATTACAATTTCAAAAGAGCGTTTGGCTGCTATCAAAGCTAATGTTAAGCACTATACTTCTATTTTTTCAGAAGGAAAAGAAGAATATGCAATTCCTAAAGGCGCTTTAACTGATGTAGTTAAATTAGAACAATTAAATGCCTTTTTATTCTGGACATCTTGGGCTGCTAGTACCAACAGACCTGGTCAAGACTATACCTACACCTCTAACTGGCCACACGAGCCTCTAATAGACAATCTAATTACAAAAGGTTCTCTTGTATGGTCTGGGCTATCGATTGTACTCTTACTTCTATTTATTGGAATCCTTACTTTTTATTATTTAAGAAACCACGAAAAAGGTGAAGTCATAACGAAACCAGATAATGATCCATTAACAGGGATGACATTTGTACGCTCCCAAAAGGCAGTACTAAAGTATTTTATTGTTATTTCACTTCTCATTGGTTTGCAAGTTATTTTAGGAGTTATAACGGTACATTATACTGTTGAAGGGCAAGCATTCTTCGGATTTGAGTTAGCAAATTATTTACCATACTCTGTTACTAGGACTTGGCATACACAATTAGCAGTCTTCTGGATTGCGGCTACGTGGTTAGCAACTGGTCTGTTTTTAGCACCAATGATTTCTGGTAAAGAAATGAAATATCAAGTTTTTGGTATTAATTTCTTGTTTGTAGCATTACTCATAATTGTTCTAGGGTCTATGCTAGGCGAATGGTTGGGAATACATCAATTCTTAGATTTAACAACTAACTTTTTCTTTGGACATCAGGGTTACGAGTATATGGACTTAGGGAGATTCTGGCAACTATTTTTGGCTGTTGGATTAGTCCTTTGGGTTATTATGGTAAGCAGACATATATTATATGGTATACGCAAGAATGACTCTTCAAAACATTTATTAATAATTCTTTTAATATCTGTTATGGCTATAGGAATGTTTTTCTTCTCTGGTCTTATGTATGGAGAGAATAGTAGTCTACCTGTAATTAACTATTGGAGATGGTGGCTCGTACACCTCTGGGTTGAAGGTTTCTTTGAGGTTTTTGCAACCGTAATCATAGCCTTTATTTTTTCAAGAATGAAAATAATTTCTGAAAAAACCGCTGGCAGAGTATCTGTAGCATCCGCTGCGATATTCCTTTCTGGAGGAATAATTGGAACTTTGCATCACCTATATTATTCTGGAACACCTATACAAGCCATTGCTTTAGGAGCCACATTTAGTGCACTGGAAGTTGTACCATTAACATTAATGGGATTTGAGATTAGGGAGAACTGGAACCTTCTTAAAAGTAAAGAATGGATGCAAAAATATAAATGGCCTATATTCTTTTTTATCGCTGTTGCCTTTTGGAATTTTATAGGTGCAGGTGTATTCGGGTTTCTTATTAATCCACCAATAGCTTTATATTATATACAAGGATTAAATACAACCGCTGTTCACGCTCATACTGCTCTGTTTGGAGTGTATGGTATGTTGGGAATGGGATTCATTTTAATTTGTCTTCGATTCTATTCTAATCGAGTGTGGGAAAGTAAAAAACTAAAGAGAGCTTTTTGGCTTTTAAATATTGGTTTGGTAGCTATGGTACTTTTCAGCTTGCTGCCCATAGGAATAATTCAGGCGTACACATCAATAACAAGAGGATATTCTTTTGCTAGGGACGCAGATTTATTATACTCACCTGTAGTACAAACATTAAAATGGCTTCGAATGATTGGAGACATCATTTTCTCGGTAGGAATATTTTATTTCTGTTGGTTTACCATTTCTGAAACTATTTATAATTACAAAAGAAAAAATAATATTTAAGAAAAGAATGAAAGATATAGAGGACAGAAAAAGTGTTAGCCAATTAGTCAACACCTTTTATAAAAGCATTAGAAAAGATGAACTATTAGGTCCCATCTTTAATAGGCATATAAAAGAAGAACAATGGCCAGCACATTTAGAGAAACTAACAGATTTTTGGGTGACTGCTCTTTTTGGAGTTATGAGCTTTAAAGGCAATCCTACTCTAGCACACAGAACCGTAGACAAAAATTTAAATCACTCCATTGCTCCACATCATTTTGAGCAATGGATAGGTTTATGGCATCATACTATAGATTCATTATTTGAAGGTGAGCTAGCAAACAGAGCAAAAAAAGCTTCAGAAAAAATGGCTCAAGGTCAGTTTCACGCAATTAAGAGCTTTAGAGTCGTTCACTAATATTCAATACTATTAAATTAAGTTCAACTACTATATTAGAGATAGAATAGCCTTGTATGATAAAACCACACATAATGTGTGGTTTTATTATTAAGAATAATCACTAAATACGCTACGCTACTATTAAACAGAAATGAATTATGATGTGATTAATAAAGCTCATATTGAGCAATGAACTTTTATATTAAGGCTTCTCCTTTTTTGGGGACATTTTACCAATAGCACAGCTTACATAAGATTTTGCTTTACTAACTATTGTATTTGGATCACCAGTAATTGGGTATCCCATATCACTCAGCTCAGCTCTGAGCCCTTCCATTACATTATGAGTCATATAATTAAAACTCACGGTACTTTTAGGAACATTAATATTAACATTGGAGATCCCTTTTATTTTAGAAAGCCTGATCTGTAATGTGTTTTTACAGCCGTCACATTTTAAATTTTGGATAGTTACTGTTGTTCTCATTGCAAATACTTAATTACTGATGTAAACTTATGTAAACGCTGCCTGTGATAAGATGACTTATATCATCGTTTCTATTCATTTAGGCTAGTATTTTTGAGGAGCTAAATTTTATACTTAGCTACATTAAAAAAATGACCCCAAATCCAAGTACAATAACCGACCATAACCCGATGCAACAATTCCAGAAATGGTTTTACGAAGCGGATGATCTTTACAGCGAGCGTGAACCCAACGCTATGTCCTTAACTACTATTGGCGCAGATAATTATCCAAAAAGTAGAATGGTATTGCTAAAAAAATATACTTGGGAGGGATTTATCTTCTTTACTAATTATGAGAGTGACAAAGGAAAAGCTATTAGCATTAATCCTCAAGTCTCTATTCTATTTAATTGGACTAACTCTGGTAGAATGATTCAAGTTTCAGGTAGGGCTTCTAAAATCTCTGAAGCAGCATCTAATAATTACTTTGAATTAAGACCTAGAGGTAGTAAGCTTGGAGCGTGGGTATCTCAACAAAGTCAAGTGATTGCTTCGAGAAAAGTTTTGGAAGATAGACTCTCTAGATTTGAAGAAAAATTCAAGGATAAAGAAATTCCCAAACCTGAATACTGGGGAGGTTATCTCATAAAACCTTCAGAATTTCATTTTTACGAGACTCAGGACAACGAGTTCCGTTATCAAGAAAGTTATTATTTACAAGATGATTATTCTTGGAGAAAAAACATACAAATACATTTAAACACCTATTAATATGTCATTACAAAATATTACGCCGGCTCAAGCAGTAGCTAAAATTCAATCAGGTCAACGCATTTTCTTTCAAGGAGCCGCAATGACTCCTAATCTTCTAATCGAAGCATTATGCGACCGATATGCTGAATTGAAAGAGGTAGAAATCATTCAAGTTCATACAGAAGGTAAAGCCTTATACACACAAGAACCTTATAGAAATTCGTTCAAGGTGAATAGTTGTTTTGTAGGAGGTAACGTTCGCCAAGCAGTTAATGAAGGAAATGGAGATTATATTCCTATATTCCTGAGTGAAATCCATTTACTATTTAGAAGAAATATTTTACCCATTGATGTAGCATTTATTCAAGTATCTCCGCCAGATCAACACGGTTATTGTTCTTTAGGGACTTCGGTGGACATCACCCTCCCTGCTGTTGAAACTGCAAAAACTGTTATCGCTCAAATAAACCCTAATGTTCCGCGTACGCACGGTGATGGTATTATTCATATAAAAGATATAGACCATACAGTGTATTCTGATAACCCTTTAAGTATTTCTGGTAGTACTGTAATTTCTGGAATTGAAGCGCAAATTGGTTCCAATGTTGCAGATCTAATTGAAGATGGTGCTACGTTACAAATGGGTATTGGTAATATTCCTAATGCGGTTTTGAATAACCTAGGAAATCATAAACGTTTGGGGATTCACACAGAAATGTTTTCTGATGGGATCTTACCTTTAGTAGAGAGCGGTGTCATCACAGGAGAAGAAAAAGTCGTAAAGAATGGAAAAATTGTGACTTGTTTTGCTGTCGGTTCTCAAAAGCTTTATGACTTTGTAAATGACAATCCTTTAGTTCACTTTAAGGAAGCTGCCTACACTAATGATACTGCAATTATACGTCGTAACCCAAAGGTAACAGCAATAAATAGTGCTATAGAAATTGACTTAACAGGTCAAGTTTGTGCTGATACCATAGGAAATCGACAATACAGTGGTGTAGGAGGACAGATGGATTTTATAAGAGGAGCTTCCCTTTCTCAAGGTGGTAAACCCATTTTTGCAATGCCTGCGGCAACGGCTAAAGGGATTTCGAAAATCACTCCATATCTAAAAGAAGGAGCTGGCATTACAACCACAAGAGCGCACGTACATTATGTTGTTACAGAATATGGTGTAGCAGATCTGTTTGGAAAAAACTTAAAGCAACGTGCTCAGGCACTTATTAATATTGCTCACCCAGAATTTAAAGAGGATCTGGAGAGAGAAGCTTATGCTAGATTTGGTGGCACTGTATATTCTCTAGTTTAAATTTTACGCTTTCGCGAAAGCATAACTCTACTAAGTAAAAACCCTCTACAAATTGTGGAGGGTTTTAATGTTTTCATTGTCCATTTTGAATGTCAGTTAATTCAGCAACGTTATTCCAAAAAATCATAGAACCGTGCGTTTTTGATTTCGTAAGATGGCTGAGTGATTTCAAATTTTTCTCAAACAAAGAACAATCAAATTTCTTATTCTCTTGAAAATGAAATCCGTGACAAATCATTCTCCAATCTTTAAATTGTCTTTCTAAAATTCGCCCACTATACAATGAACAAATTCCTCTATGACGTTGATCCTTCTTTATTTTTGAATATAAATTCTTAATAACTAGTTCTTTTCCTTCTATAATTTGAACGAATTCATTATTATGACAAACTAAACATCCAGTAATGTCATTAGTAGAATTATGAATAGTAGATATTCTATCTATTTCTAGGATGTCTTTGCTACTCAGATCTGAGCTTGCAAAGGAAGTATAAGTTAATTCAAACACATAAAAAATTTTAACGTACTATATTACAAGTATTACTATAAAACTTTTATGACATAAATCACCTTATTGAATTTAATTAATAAAACAAAGTTGCTAAACCAAAATTAATACGCCGCAATATATTACATCCCTTCTATTAATCTAAAAAGTGCTTTATTATCCTCTATTTTGATACGTTTACCATCAGTACTTATCCAACCTTCTTTTTTAAAAGCTGCTAGTGTCCTTATACACGCCTCTTTAGCAGTACCTACAACGTTTGCAATATCTTCACGTGTAAGTGTCATAGCAATGTAGCCCTCATTGTCTTTGCCAAAATTTCCCTCAAGATAGCCTAGTGTCTCTGCAATGCGCTGTTTTACGTTTTTTTGTGCCATATTTACAATCACATCATTTGCAAACTTTAAGTCATTAGCAATTTGAAGAAGAACCGCCTTAGTAAATTCTATATTGTTGCTAATATTATCTACTAATTCATTTTTTGGAATGAAACATACTTGCATATCATTAAGCGCTACTGCACTTAAACTAGTCTTTTCCTCTGTAATCACAGAACGTTGTCCTAGTATTTCTCCCTTCCCTGCTATCTTCACAATTTGGTCTTTACCATTCTCACTCATTTGAGATAACTTTGAAACACCGTTACGCACACAAAAAACACCATTTAATCGCTCACCTTCTTGAAAAAGTGCATCTCCCTTCTTAATCTTCTTTGTAACCTTACTATCTGAGATTCTCTTTAACTCCTCTTTATTCAATGCTTTAAGTGAATTAAGCTTTCTTACAATACAGTTTTCACATCTACCCTCGTGATGATTTTCCATTCTAACTTATTTAATTCTATAAAAGTAATCGAAGCAAAACCCATCACAAAATATAATTGCTATAAACGATTTTTATATGTTGTATTATTATTAAATTTTAGTATCAAAATCTTCTCTATGTAGTGACTTTTATCATCTTTATTAGATTGGTTTTACACGAAATTTGTAATCAAATCATATCCATATAAATGACAGATAATTTAGTTACAAAGTATAATATAGCAGGGCCTAGATACACAAGTTATCCTACGGTTCCTTATTGGGAAAACAAAACCTTTTCAAATCAAGCCTGGCAGGATTCATTCATCAAGACTTTTAACGAGGAGGATGATAGTCAAACTATAAGTCTATATATACATCTGCCTTTTTGTGAACAACTCTGCACTTTCTGTGGATGCAATAAAAGAATAACAAAAAACCATAAGGTAGAAACTCCTTATCTTGAGTCTGTACTTAAAGAGTGGCAATTATATACAGATTTACTTGGTAAACGCGCCACGATTAGAGAACTACATTTAGGAGGAGGAACACCTACCTTTTTCTCTCCAGAGAATCTTTCCAATTTATTAAATGGAATTTTTGATTTAGCAGACAGAGCACCTAAGGCGTCTATAAGTTTTGAAGGTCATCCTAACAACACTACCTTTAAACATCTCGAAACACTAAAAGCATTGGGATTTAATCGAGTAAGTTATGGCGTACAGGATTACAACCACACTGTTCAAAAAGCGATTAATAGAATTCAACCTTTTGAGAATGTAAAAAGAGTTACAGAACAGGCAAGAACATTGGGATACAACTCTGTAGGGCACGATATTATTTTTGGCCTTCCTTTTCAGACCAAAGAGCATATTATTAATAGTATAGAAAAAACCAAAGAGCTATTTCCAGATAGAATAGCATTTTACAGTTATGCGCACGTCCCTTGGATAAAAGGAAATGGACAACGTGGATTTAAAGATTCTGATTTACCAAGTCCAGATGAGAAAAGAGAAATGTACGAGGTAGGTAAGGAACAACTTTTAAAGTGTGGATATGTAGAAATTGGTATGGATCATTTTGCCTTAAAAACAGACAGTCTTTATAAAGCTATGGAGCATAAAACTATGCATCGTAATTTTATGGGATATACTGACTTTAAAACACAATTAATGGTTGGTCTTGGAGTATCAGCAATTAGTGATAGCTGGTATGGATTTGCTCAAAACTTAAAAACAGTAGAGGCCTATCAAGATAGTATTGAAAAAAATGAACTCGCTGTCTATAGAGGTCATATATTAAATAAGGAAGATTTAATCATTAGAAAACATATCCTCAATTTGATGTGTTCTCTAAACACTTCCTGGTCTTCTGATGAATTATATGTTCCGGAGATTCCTCAAATAATTGACCAATTAAAAGAAATGGAGGCAGATGGACTTATCCGTATTGATGATAACAGCATCACTATACTAGAGGAAGGCCGTCCATTTGTAAGAAATGTATGTATGGCATTTGATTTAAGATTGCAAAGAGCAATTCCAGAAACTCAATTATTTTCAATGACTATATAACAATGAATATACCTAAACCTATAAAACGAATAGGAGCCTTACAACCACTAAGCAGAGAACACCATCAAGGTTTATTACTTGCCTGGAAAATTAGAACAGGATTTGCAAAAGATATTTCTGTAGAACGCATCAAGGCATATGTAGATTGGTTTTATGAATATCATATTAGTCCTCATTTTGAAATAGAGGAAGACCTCATATTTCCCATTTTAGGAAATGCTGATGAATTAGTAAATCTTGCCCTTCTTCAGCATAAAAAACTGAGACAATTATTTTTAAAAGAAGATGACCTCACAACCACCTTACAGCAGTTAGAAAAGGAATTAACAAATCATATTCGTTTTGAAGAGCGTGTGCTGTTTAATGCTATACAAAACATTGCAACTAAGAATCAGTTAAGTCTTATTGAAGAAGTACATCAATCACAAGACTTTATAGAAAACACAAAAGACCCTTTCTGGATGAAAGGTACTAACTAAAAAATAAAATTATCCAAAGATGAAACACTTAACATATGTATTTGCTATAGCTTTTTTAATCACTGCAATAGGTTGTAAGAATACTGCAACAACTGAGGAGACTACTTCAGAGAACAGTACTGCCACCGAAAGACAAGTAGCGCAACTACTCGATGACCCTATATTGAGTAATGACTGGGAAAATGAAATACAACTTAATGGCACTGATAAATGGGCTGCAAATGAAGAAACAACTCAAGGTGTACGCAAGATGCGCTACATCTTAGAACACACAGAGATAGGTCCCGAGATGAATTTTAACGGATTGGGTACCCAACTAAAATCTGAAATTAATGTGGTTATAAAAGAATGCTCTATGAAAGGTGCCTCACACGATAACCTTCACGTGTTTTTAATGCCATTAATCGAGAAGGTAGATGCTTTACGAGAAGAAACTGATATGGAAAAGAATAAGGCATTGTTTGCCAGTATCTTTTATAATTTAGAAGCCTACGACACTTATTTTAAGTAGTATTTGTTTTTCTTTTGGAAACTATCAAGGTGATGGCCAGACACAATAACACGCTGGCTACCAACAAGTACTCGTTGTAGTACTCTATAATTGCAAAGCCTTTAGACCAGATAGCAATTCCTTTATATACCAGTAAACATTCAGTAAATAGAAATCCAGCAAGGTAAAAATAGAGGTACTTAAGATTCATATGTAAGAATCCACTAATATTCAAAATTAAAAATAAGCTTAGGCTAATAACGCCTAGAAATATCCAGTGCAGGTAGGCAATGGTAAGCTCAATAATGTTTGAACTTAGGTTTGCAAAGTAAGGTAGCGAACCGAAAAATTGAAGCGCCAGTTTAAGCATTAAAACAATCAAAACTATTTTAAAAAGTAGCCATTGCATTTTAGTGAAAAGTGCTTGTACTTTATTTCTGTTTGTCTTCAACCAAAACAGTACATACAATAAACAAGCTAGTTGTAAAAATCCACCTAAAGCACTTAACACATAAACAAAGCCTTGTGGTTCTGTCCATAGTGCAGATAACAATACGGTAAGTACGACACTTATATTTACGATAATGAAAATGTTCTTGTTACGCTTTCGCGAAAGCGTAATGCCACTACGTTCCATAAAAAATAGTAAAATACCCAAAATTGCTAGCAGCATCCAGCCGTTATATTGAAAATGTAAATAAAAGTAGATGGCCAATCGATACCATATAGATGTAGCGCCTAAAGTCGTTATAATTGCACCCAACGCCCAAGGACCAATACTAGATAGCACCAAATAATACAAGGAAGCTTTGAGATAAGGATAACAGGCCAACGTCTTTATTTCCTCTTTTACGTTTTTAAAAAAGAACCAGGTAAACCAGTAAGAAGCAATTAGGAATAAGGTAGAGAATGTAATAGATAAGAAAGCATATCCTTGTATGGGAAAGGTCACTAGCATTCCAATTAAAGTGATTTGTGTCCCAATAAAAATCCAACGATACTTACGAGCAATCGTTTCACTTTGCTTTAAGAAAAGTGCATATAAGACAGTGGTTAAACCAATGTAAACCCAGCCCAATAAGGCAATGTGTGAGTGTCCGTGCTTTATGAAATTATAGTTGACATCAATATCAAATACGTGCAATGACCTTAAGAAAACGCCAAGAGCAGCAGCAATCAGTAAATAAAGCAAGGCACTATTTACTTGATATTGGATTGAAATTTTCATATCCCAAAAGTATAATAATGCGCTTCATTATTTATTAAAAATCTTTTTTTCTGCACTTTCTGTAGATATTAAGTACTGGTAAAGCTACCCAAAGCGACAAAGCCGAAATGGAAATTAAAAGCCCAAAACCTGTTCCAAAAAACTTCTGAAATACAGCTCCCGTGTATCCTAATAATGCTGAAATATCTAATTTCAATAAGATTAAAATCCGAGATAAATCAATGGGATTAAACATTGTTGCTCCTATAGAAAAAGAATCTAAAGGATATGATTGAAATGCAATAAGCGACATTAAAAATAAACCATCATAAATAACTGCCATAAACAACCACAGCAAAATAGAATAACTAAATCCTTTTATTTTATTCTCATTATACAAAGCGATATTAAATGCAAGTGCTGTAAATATTAGGGTTAGGAATGTGCCTGTTACAAGAAGCAACATAAAATCCCATATTTCATTCGATTGGAACAATCCATACAGCACAAACGGAATTCCTAATCCTATAATTAGGCTCATACAAAGAGACAAGGCTACACCTAGATACTGACCTATAAAAATAGAAGATCGCTTAATGGGTTGTGCTAACAGTAGCTCTGTAAATTCCTTAGAATTGTAATAGTACATCACCCCGAAAATAGTACCTATAAGTGGTACTAAGATGATAATCACATTCATTAAAGTGATTACAGCTTTAGAGAGATCGTTGTTCAAAAAGAGCAATACAGCTCCTAGCAATAAATAAAACAATAAGTAGACGTAACTCCATCTACTACGTATTAAGTCAAAAAAACTATATTTTAATATTTTAAGCATCTTCTTGTGTTAAAAGGTTAGCAATTGCGTGTTCAAAATTAGATTCATCAGTTTGTGTCTTAAGCGCCTCAATATTTCCTTTGAAGTATACTTTACCTTCAAGCAAAAACACAATCTCGTCTGCCATCTCTTCTACAAAACTCATAATATGAGAAGTAATCAAAATGATTTTACCCTTAGCTTTTTCCTCTTTTATAAGCTCTTTTAAATGAATTAGTGCTATGGGATCAAGACCAGTTGTAGGTTCATCTAGAATGATAATGGGGCTATCAAACATAAGTGTAAGTACAAGATTTACCTTCTGTTTTGTTCCACCAGAGAGATTACTCAATTTTTTCGACAAGAATGGTTCGAGCTTAAATAACGCAATCAATCTTTTATCTTCTCCAGGACGGTTACGTAAATCCTTTATCATTGATATCAATTCTTTTACAGTAAGATTTGCTGGGAAGTTTGCTATTTGAGGTAAGTAATCTATCTGATCTCTATATCTCCAATCTTTCCTAATAGATGTTCCCCCTACAGATAAATCGCCTTTATCTGGAACTACCATTCCTAATAAAGCTTTTATTAGAGTCGTTTTACCAGAACCATTGGGACCTAAAATGGCAAATATTCCTTTATCAAAGAACTCTAAATCTACTCCTTTTAGCACCTGATTCTTTCCGAATTTTTTATGTAATTTCTTTATTTCGATCATTAGTAGCGTTTCATTTGCGGACTTTCGTCCAATAAGTTATCTGGTGTAAATACAGGTGACACCTTTTCTGAAAAATCAATAATATCGATAAATAGACTTCGCATTAAAATGATAGTTTCTGGCGTCTTGTTAACGATATAAGAAAATAGTTTTACTGGTCTATATGGAACATCTCCTATACCATCTTTATCAAGATCATACCCTGTGTAACTACTCCAATAATTACGCTGAAAAACATTGTCATTAATCTTACTATGATAGGACACATCGAAAGAGTTGTATAAAAAATTATTCTTTTCAAACGTATTAGTATAGCAAGCCCCTAGTACTTTAATCGCATATCCATTACTTATAAAGTCATTACCAGAATACACCACTCTATTAGATCCTTCTATGTTTATGGCAACTGTATTTTCTTCAAATACATTGTCTTTTATCTCGGCATCGTTTATTTCCTTTAAAAGCAACCCAAAGGCTGCTGTCCCCCAGTTTTTCTTAAAAGTGTTGTTGAGCATTTTAATCCGCTTTGAAAACATTACTGCAACACCTGCTCCATTGTTTTCAAAGGTGTTGTTTGTATACAGATCGTCGTTAGAAAACATAAAATGTAAACCATAGCGCAGATTTTCTGTACTTATATTATCGTTTATAATGATATTATCTGAAAACTCTAAGTAGATCCCATCGCGCACTTTTTGTACGATGTTCTGTTCTACCACAATATTTTTTGAATACCATAACTGAATACCGTTTCCAGAATTATATTCATCTTGAGCGTCACCTATTACTTTGTTATGGTAAATCCTTCCATTATTAGATTTTTCAATATAAATACCAAAGAAGAGCTTCTCCAGTACCACATTCTGTATCAAGAAATTTTCACTTCTCACTACTCGTATTGCTGCGTGATCACTAGTATAACTTGTACCTACATTAATGATAAACAAACCATCGATAGTTACATTATCTGAGACTACACGTATAATCTCACCTCGATCTTCACCATCGATTACAGGAAAATTTTCGCCTTTAATCGTAAGTGGTTTATCTACTACAATATTATACTCCTTATATGTTCCTTTTTTTACCAAAATGGTATCACCCGCTACCGCAGTATTGATAGCCTCTTTAAGCGAGTTTATCTTGCAATCACTGCATACAACAATAGTTTGTGCAAATAGTTGAAAGCCCCAAAATAGAGGTAGTACAAAGAGAAGTTTTTTGAGTAGCTTAATCATAAGAATTATAAAATACTATATTTTACACCTGCATTAATGGTTAATGTTTCGTTCATAAAAATACCATTGTATTTCTGATATAAAGGTAATCCTATTTCAATGCCTAATGAAAGATTGTTGTTAATCAACCCATTAAAACCAATATAACTTCTTAAGATTTCCCCTCCATAATTATTAGTTGATGCGGTAGTTACCATCATAGGATTTAGCTCACTATCTATACCAGTAATCGTTCCTTCAGATGTTCCCTGAACTCTTAAAGAGGTACTGAATTGCGGCACAAAAGAATAAGCACCCCAAAGATTGAGTTCGTATAAATTTCCAAAACGATAATCTTCACTATTTCTGCCTGTTCTTATGGTGTTGAGCTGCTGTATTCCCCACGATAAATTATCTGTATTTCCCTTTAAGGTTGCCCCTATAGTTACATCAAATGTACCTGAACCTAATTGCATCGCGTATGGTAATTTTATATCGTTCATCATCGGAGTATCATCTCTATTTTGAATGTCACCTATCGGAATATTAAACGCACCATTAAGATGGGCAGTTGTATTTAATGAAGACCATAAACTGTATAACGCACCTATTTTTAGGTCACCTACCCCAGTCGATTGTGTCTCAAAATCCCGTTGCATTGTCATTCCATTAGGCATCATCATTTGAGCCGTTAGGTTCATTTCTTTAGTAGCAAAATTCTGCATTAACATCAGCGTTAATTCATCTGATGGTGCGTACATAATACCAAGCATATACATCTGCATTGTCATATCTTGAGGCGCAACCATAAAATCCTGGAAAATATCTTGATCTTCAATTTTATCTGAGCCTCTTCGATTACCATCCATTGCCATATGCATTGTTCTAAAGGAAACCATTAAACCTCCTTTGGGATGTAAGTGGTCTCCCATTATGCCTATAGGACCGTGTGCATCTGACCTGTGATGATTATGATGAGAATGCTCTACAGCACCATAGCTTGAGTTTTTGAACTTTTCTAATAGAGCTGTCCAATTCATAACTGATCCTGATGATACTTGCAAAGCATCATCTTTACTTGCATAGGCAGATAAAAAAGCACCCATTGGGCTAGGCCTATCATTACTCTTTACATAAAATGCGGTAGTTGCATCTATCAAATTACCTGTGTTATAATCTGTGACGTTTAACGTATGAATATCTTTTTCTGTTTTTTGATAGTTAATAAGACATTCAATGGCATCAAATTCTAAAACGCTGTTATTCTGATCAATCGCAGTTGCTATAAATTTTTGATCTTTAATTTTCATACTACAGTGTGTACAACTTGATATTGTTTGTCCTAATCCTACTCTTGGGAGTAGACATAGGAATCCTATAAAAATTATTTTATATAATTTCATAATCTATTATTTAAATAAAAGTGTTGCTTGTTTTACCTTTTCTTTAGGTGTGTTTTTAACTCTTCCCAGTTATACAAATCCCCTCCTTTTTCTAATTGTACTTTCTCAGCACTCGCCTTAATTTGAAAAGCTGTAAGATTAGCTCCCATAGGGCTGGGTAATTTTTCACTTATTAAAAAAGTAGCTTCTTCTACAGCTATAAATTCCGTTGGTGCTTCATAATAATTAGTAAGCAAACTATTTATTGGAAGCTCTTTATTGTCACTTAAATAATTAAGCATACATTCTGTTGCATCAAACTTAAAAACTTTCCCTTTATCTGTAATTAATTCAGAACCGTGTATTTTATCTACGATGGTCATCTTACAAAAATGGCATCCGTCATTCCCATAATCTATGATTTTAGGACCTGTGCTGCAATTACTGCATAATAACAAAGCAATGGCTATGATAGATATTTTAAATAGTGTTCTCATTAGTCTTTATTTTTGAACGTTTACCAATGTAAAAGGCAACGAGTGTTAATAACATTCCTACACCCATTAAATAACCACCTAATCTCGGATATGAATATGCATCGAAATTGAGCATTTTTTGATGCCCGAACAATGGTGGTTTATAACTCATAGGTGTACCATCTGGGTTTTGTAATTTCATTATGGCTTTAGGATCTAGGTTAGTTCCATAATCAATCATCCAAGCATTAAAATCATACATTCCTAATATGCCTAAAATAGTCATTAAAACCAACCAACCTAAAAACCAGTGATAACTCACTTTACCAAAATAACCTAGTATACCAATAAGAAATCCCAACGCTGCCATCCCACCTATGACTATTGGAAAAACCCTAAATTCCCACATTTCTTCAGGTTTTGGTAAGGTTTTCATTCCAATATAGTGATTGAGTCCATCGATATTTTGAATATCAAACTCATTCATTCCTTGTATACCATCTATATAAATATTCATACCTAATGGTTCAGGATATTGTGGTGCACCTAGTTCAATATTCCATAATGGGAATTTGAATAACCCCATTAACAATATGGCACCAAATATCATAAGAAGACTTGCCTTTTTCATTTCTATAAATTTATTGAGATTACGCTTTCGCAAAAGCGTATTTATAATACCAGTGTTTTATAAGCAGGTAGCACTGCATAGCGCTACCTGCCATAAAAACCAACCAATGATTAGTCTCCACCTAGAGACCAACTCAATTCTATGTTAGAATTTGCTGGTGAAACTCTAACATATCCCTGCATTTCTTGGTGAAGTGCAGAGCAAAAATCTGTACAGTAGAATGGCCAAACACCTACTTGTTTAGGTTCCCAAAGAGAAGACTTCGTTTGCCCAGGCATAATAAGTAACTCTGAAGAGTTTTGACCTATCATTGCAAATCCGTGAGGTACATCAAAATCTTGCTCGTGATTTGTAATGTGGAAATATACTTTGTCTCCCACTTTTACACCTTCAATATTATCAGGAGTGAAGTGACTACGTATGGTTGACATATAAATATGTACTTCGTTTCCTTTACGCTCTACTCTAGCCTGATCTGGACTAGTTACTGCATATGGATGCTTATTTTCATCCAGTCTGTAGATTTTCTTAGCTTTTGGTGCTAATAATTCAGCAGGAATACCAGCAGCATAATGTGGTTCTCCGTGCGTAGGAAAATCGTATAGAAGTTCCATTTTTTCACCTGAGATATCATAAATCTGTGCTGAATGTTCCATTTCTGGACCCACAGGAAGATATCTATCTTTCGTGATTTTATTCAGTGCTACTACATACTTTCCAAAAGGCTTTCTAGAATTTCCGCCCGGAATCATCAAGTGACCTACTGAGTAATAGGTAGGTTTTCTATCAATAACTTCCCAAGACCCTAATTTCCATTTTACCACTTCCGAAGAAATGAAGAACGTTGTGTATGCATTTCCTTTACCATCAAACTCTGTATGTAATGGTCCTAAACCACCACTTTTTACTGTTCCTGCAAGTACATCTTCAAACTTTAAAATAGGAATACCATACGCTTCACCATCAAACTTTTTACCCTCAATTGCGGCAATCATATTGTCAAAAGAATGAACTGTTAAATCGGCAGAAAGTTTACCATTACCAATAATGTATTGTCCTGTTGGATCTACATCACAACCGTGAGGTGATTTAGGTGTGGGTAGAAAGAATACAGCACCAGGTACATCAAGTGGATTTACTGTAAGCACTTCTTTTTTCATAGTACTTGTAGCCGTATGTGTGGACTCATCATACACATTATGTGCATATTTTGCTGGCACTTTAGTACCACCTCCATTGTTAACATACTCTTCAACTTTTTTCCAGTTTATTGCGGCAATAAAATCCTTGTCGTTCTGAGAAGAGTTTACTTCCTGTAATGAATTAGCCTCTTCAGTATTATACGTTGTAAAGAAGAACCAGCCGTGAGATTTACCACGTCCAGGATGCGAGAGGTCATAATTAAAACCAGGCATTATAATCTGGAATTTAATATCCATATGACCGTGTTCTGGATCTACACTTATAAAAGATAGTGCGCCTTGAAAATTCCCTTTATATTCATTAATAGGCATATCCCGTTGTGGAATAGGCACTGAAAATCGAGTACCAGCCACTACATATTCAGAATTCTCGGTAACAAAAGATGAACTGTGATTACCAGCACTATTAGGAACTTCAATAATTTCTTCAGTTTCAAATGTGCTTAAGCTTATACGTGCAATTCTTGGTGTGTTATTACCATTGATAAAAATCCATCGCCCATCTAGTTCTCCATTAGTTTGAGAAATATCTGGGTGGTGAGAATCGTCCCAAGGCACAAAACCGTGAGAGGTTTCAAGCATAGGCTTTGTTTCTTCAGAATAGCCATAGCCAGACGTTGGAAATTGAGAGAAGACAGGTATTTCCTTAAACATTCTACCAGACGGCAAGCCGTATACAGTCAAGTTACCGCTATAACCGCCTGACATAAATGCATAGAATTCATCGTGCTCCCCTGGAGCTACGTACACTTTTTCAGCATTACTAGAGTTTAGTGCTCCGCTAGATTTATTCTGTCCATTATTATTACCACAACTGGTAAGCAGCATTAAAGCTCCAAATAATGACAAAAGTTGAAATTTATATGTTTTCATTGGTTCTTATTTTTAGTTATTATTCTTTGTTTAATTAATTTGATTCAGGTAAAATCACTTTGTCCACCACGTGAACTATACCATTACCTGCTTTAACGCTTCCAAGTATCTTGGCTCTACCTACATACACATCATCTCCTTTTACTTCAACAGTAGCATTAGTATCATCTGCCTGACCTAACTTTTTAAAGTTCTTTAAAAAGCTCTTGTCATAATTACCAGCCGTTACGTGATGTTTTAAAATTGACGCAAGCTTTTGCTTATTTTCGGGCTTTAATAACTCTTCTACGGTTCCTGGAGGTAGTGCATCAAAAGCAGCATTAGTAGGTGCGAACACCATTAGTGGACCCGCATTTACTAATGCATTCTCTAAACCTGCTGCTTGAACTGCCGCTACAAGTGTGGTATGGTCTGGAGAACCGATCGCGATTTGCAATACATTAGGTGTAGAGCCATCATCTTCTATAAATGCCTGACCCGATTTACTCTGTGGAGCAGTCTCACTACTAGTCTGGGTAGATGATTCGTCTTGCTTTATTTCATTTTTGCAACTGTAAAGCAGCACAAGAAATACCGCTACAGGAATGATTTTAAATAAATGGATGGTTTTCATAATACTATTATTTTAGGGTTCGGAAATATTCTAAGATGTCACGAGCTTGCTCCTCTGTTAAATTCTGATTTGCCATCGCAGCTCCATTAAATTCAACTAACAAGTCTTTTGCACATTGATCCTCTTCTGTCATTAGTTTTGGATCTAGAATCATATTCATAATCCATTCTGGACTTCTACGCATCATAATACCTGTAGGGTTAGGACCTATAAAACGTTTGTTTGTTTTATGGCAGGCCGTACAGTTTGTTTTAAAAAGAGCAGCACCTCTTTCTACCATTGCGTTATCTATGGTCGGGCTTAACTCTAGATTTTTGATTTTCCCAACACCTTTGTTATCCAGCGTAACTCTTTTTGAAGCTGGTACAACATCAGATTTTGGTTCTTCTTTTTTGGTTTCAACTTTAGGTTTTTGACCTATTTGAATTTTTTCATTTTTCTTTTCCTCTTTACCGCCACAGCTTATCAATAAGCCTAGAGTAATGAGCAGTGCAAGTCGGTGGATTGCTTTCATAATCGTATTATTTAAGTTATTGTTTTGAGTCAAAAGAGATTGATCTCATTTTGATACCACAAAAATAAAAGACAAATTCATCTTAAAAGATGACTTTTATCATATAAAAGACCTTTTGATCTTTTATATCTTTGTGAAACTAATTTTATAAAGTAGATATGTTTTCTAAATCCTGTGAATATGGAATAAGAGCTCTGATTTTTATAGCTATGAAATCAAAAAGAGAGGAGCGCGTAAATATATCTGACATCTCGAAAGCAATAAATTCTCCGAGTGCTTTTACCGCAAAAATTTTAAAAGAATTAGTTAAAGGAGACATTTTACAGTCAACAAGAGGTCCACACGGTGGATTTGAAATATCTGAAGAGAAAAGACGTACAACTAAACTTACAGAAATCATAGAAGCTATTGATGGTGATTCTGTTTACAATAGATGCGGCTTAGGCTTGTCTGAATGTAATGAAATTACCCCTTGTCCATTACACGAAAAATTTAAGTTTGTGAGAGATGATCTTAAAACGATGTTAGACAACACAACTCTGGAAGATTTAGCCTCTCAGTTAGAAAATGGCACTGCATTTTTAAAATTATGATTAGAAATTAAATATAAATACTTTAAATACAATTATTATGTCAGAACTAAAAGAACAAGAGATTGGTCAGTTTGTCGCTCAAGATTTTAGAACCGCTGCTGTATTTTCTGAATATGGTATCGATTTTTGCTGTAAAGGAAATAGACCTCTCGCCGATGTTTGCGAGAAAAACGGAATAGCCGTTGATGAGATTCTAGAAAAATTAGATATCGCCGTGAGCAAACAGGTAAATCCTTCAATAGATTACAAGTCTTGGCCTCTGGATTTACTTGCCACTTATATAGAGAAAACGCATCATAAGTATGTAGAAAGCAAATTACCTGTACTCAAGCAGTACCTTGCCAAATTATACAAAGTACACGGCGAGCGTCATCCAGAACTTCTCGAGATCAATGAATTATTTGTAGCTGTGGCAAACGAACTCGCACAGCATATGAAAAAAGAAGAGCTCATATTATTTCCACGTATTAAGAAAATGGTACAGCATCAAGAAAATAAGACACCTCTAGAACCGGCTCATTTTGGAACAGTGCAAAACCCAATTTCTATGATGGAGCACGAACACGATAACGCAGGTGAAATCTTTAGAACAATCGCTAAATTAACTGATAATTATACACCGCCTCAAGATGGCTGCAATACATATCAAGTAACATTTGCTATGCTCGATGAATTTGAAAAAGACTTGCACTTACATATTCATTTAGAAAATAACATTCTGTTCCCAGGTGCTTTACTATTAGAGAAAAAACTAGCTTAAAAATTCCTTGATTTTGATTACATCTATTGCAATTTTGAGTTGTAATAGATGTTTTTTTTACTCTAATTTTCAATATACTTCAATTAAACCGTTTTATCTTATTTAGATATATGATTTAAAATTAAAACACCTTCAATCCTTAAAAAAGAATATCTTGCGTTCTATGGGATTATTTGACTGGAGAGATCCGAGTAAAAGAAAGACAAAGAGAGACATCGTTGAAATAAAATGTGACCTCGAGGAAATATACATTAACAATGTAGAAATTAACTTTCCTACAAATTATGAAACTCTAAAAAATATATTAGGAGAAGCAACAAGAATTGAACCTATTAAACAAACTAAAAACAACGTGTATCTGTGGGACGACCTCGGCATCTACTGCTCTACAAACGACCCAGAAAAAATGCTAATGTTATTATTAGTAGAGGATAACAGGTATGGTCTTGGTCATCAACCTAAAAGTAATTTTACAGGAACCGTTTTTATAGATGGAGAATCTATTGAAGACAGTATACAAAATGTAGATATAGATAGACCTTATATGATACGGTCAATAATCAAAGAGGACAAACAGGTTGCTATAGCGCTTGGTTGGAATCCTGGCGTTAAGTAATCTAATTGAAATGGTTACGCCCTTTTATACAGATGTTACCCACGAGCTGAGATGTAAATGCAGCTCATTTCTATTTTCTTAAATGTAAATCACATTTAAAAAATAAAACATCTTCCAACTCCACTAAAAATTACCCGAATCTGATAAAAATCATATTTCTTCCCAAAAATCAATCGTTAATTTACGATGGGAAATATGAAAAGAAATTTAGAGCATATAGAATATAAGGAAAATACCGAAGTTCTTGCAAAGTTTGCTAAAGCTCTAGGACATCCAACACGTATTGCCATTTTAAAGCATCTTGAAAATCAATCGTGTTGTTTCACGGGCGATTTGATAAATGTTCTTCCATTTGCACAATCTACAGTTTCCCAACATCTTAAAGAGTTAAAAAACGTCGGTCTAATTCGAGGAGAATTAAAGCCTCCTAAAATAAAGTACTGTATAAATCGAGAAAACTGGAACATTGCAAAATCATTATTTCAACAATTTTTTAATTAATATTTTTTATAAATCCTATCGCTTATTTGCGATAAAAAAACACAAATATTATGACCAAAGTGATTAAGATATTAGGAACAGGATGTTCAAAATGTAAATTAATGACAGGTGTTGTTTTGTAAGCTTCCCTTAAAACCGAACTGTTTAAAAGTAGAATAATAA
>TARA_R110002051_G_scaffold272955_1_pt1 | contig 22525 bp, 40 predicted proteins | sample TARA_R110002051 | Tara Oceans TARA_R110002051 (sample SAMEA4397023) | marine metagenome | biome: Polar Biome; feature: [MES] marine water layer (ENVO:01000295) within the mesopelagic zone...; material: water (ENVO:00002006), including particulate matter (ENVO:01000060) such...
ACCACCAGTTATAAACCTTAACTTTTCATGTGTTTTTATATGTCTATCTAAAAAATATCTAGCATTATAGTTAGAACTAAATATCATAAAGTTTTGGGATTTATTTAAATCCTCCCTTATAGCATTAATATATTCAGTTGAACCTAATATCATAGTAGGTGTTTCTATAGATGTAATATCTGATATTTGAAGATTACGTTTAGTTGTTATATAATCCCACCACTCAGTATTTGCTTTTTGTTTTAACACCCTTTTACGTAAACCATCAAATGATGGTTTTGAAAATGTAATCGAATATGGTTTAATATGTTGATTCCATTTAATCAACCCATAACCCACACTCATAATATACCAATCAATTTCAAAGTTATTTAGATCATCTGATATAGTTTTGGCTGACTTAATAGTATTCCATGCTGCCCCTGAATATAATTTATTAGCCTCTACTATAGGAGCTTCAGATGACTTTAACTTATCAACCCATATATCAGCCATATTAGGAATAGTATCTAACTTAATATTTCTAAATTGTAAATCTGTAGGTATGTCAATAGATTTATTAGCAACACACGCTACAATTATGTTTATTTTAATTCTTCCCATTTAATAAATTGTTCAATATTCATAACCTTTAAATTCTTCTTCCCCTTTAGAGAATCTAAATGTCTTTGTTTAACTTTAGGACCTTCTACAATTAATATTGTTGGACTAGTAAACAATTTCATCTTTAAACTTTTAAATTTATTACTAATACCTGCATCATTACTTTTATTACTCCAAATAGCAAATTCTATACTATATCCTTTACATTTTATATTTTTAAGGGATTGATGCAACCCAAAAGCAGCTTCTTTCCCTTTATTTAATCCTACTTCTAAAACTACTCCTTTATCCCCTAAATAATCTATAACAAACTTAGCTTTAGGAATATTACGGGTATTTGGTTCATATAAAGCTTTAGCTAAAAGATCTACTTTTAAAATCCCATTCATAAATCTTTCTATAGTATCTGACTGGTCTGCCATAATGGTTTTTCTTTTTTGAACCATTTCATCTTCTAACTTTCTATCTCGATTACCCTTAAGATGGGATTCTATTTTTTCCCTTACCTCTAAAATGGTATTGTCTAACCATTCTCTCTTATAATCCATAGTTTTGTCTTCAATATATTGTATAAATGTCATAACCTTTATTTTTTTAATTTACGATGTGAATATACGAAAGATGTCTTGGGTAGCCAAATATCCTCACGATTTTCTTTAAAATTCAAACATAGTATCATTATTTAATCCCTTATTAATTTCATTCTGAACTAATTCTTCCCATGTTTTATTAGCTACCTTTTCTTCTTCAATATTATGATTATAACTTTCAATAACATCAGCTACTAATCTTCTTATATTATCTTCAGGCACTATAGAATCATCATCTGTTTCACTATCACCATTTCCTCTATCATTAGGTTCAATACCCTCAGCTGGGTTGAAATCATGATCTCTTAGTTGATCTATTAAATCTCTTAAGTTAGCTAATTTATCAACATCTTCTGTTTTAACAGCTGGTATAATAATCCAAGCGTATGGTTTATTCATTTTGTCTAACTCGTTAGGTGAGATTATTTTGTTATTAATTAATGCTTTATCACTAACATCTAAACGAGCAACACGACCAAATGTTTGAATAAATTTAGATTTAGATTGGTTTCTTAAAAATAACACACCTGTTAATCCGGGAACATCTATTCCTTCTGTTAGGATATCATAATGAATAACAATCATTTCTTGATTTGGGTTTGCACCATCTATTTGTAGTTGTTTTAACCATTCTCTTCTCGAAACTCTTTTACCGTTAATATAGTTATTTACATCTTGGTCTGAAGCCACAGCGTAAAACTTACCCCCTCTATGAATAAAATCTAAAATTAAATCATCACCTATTAATTGTTTCATATCCTTAGTTCCTGAAGCTGCTATCAACATTTTTCCCTTCATCTGATTTTTCAATAATTTACTATGTTCAGTAAAGGAATTCATAACTAACCTCCCTAAATTCTTCTCCAATTCTTCATTAGATAAAACTCTATCATCATCAGTAGAAACAATATGAACTCTTGGACGTACCATCTTACCTTTTTGAATAGCTTCAGCTGGTGTCATTATAAAAATCTTCTCACCATAAAACCCTACATTATTCATACCTAATCCTTCATCAGATGGTGTTTCTTTAGTTGTAGCTGTAAAGAAATATTTACGTTCTGTTTCCATCTTATTAAAATCAGTATTAAAACGTTCTCGTATTAAGTAATGAGCTTCATCATTTAAAATAATATTAATTATTTCATCCCCCCTACCTTCTTCAATACGAATAGATGAGTTATAAGTGCTAAATATAATTAAGGGTTGATTTGCTTCTTTAGCTTTATTAATTGTTTCAGTAACAACTAATGGTGAAGTAGTTGAATCAATTTTAGAATAGTTAAAACTAGAATTTTCATCTCTATATTTATCTAATTCTTTTTGTTCTATTTTACCTGAGTGTACAGCTAAATAACGAGCATCAATATTATTTCTAACATTAAATTTAAATACCTCATCTAATAATTGATAAGATAACATAATACGAGGCGCATTAACAACATACATTCTAAATCCAGAATTTTTACTAATATCATTAGCTATAATTCCTGCCTGTACAAAGGTTTTACCTGTAGCTGTTGGCATAACTACAATCCCTTTATTATTTTTTTCTGTTTGGTTGGCAGCTTCTATTTGATAATCATAAAAACCATATTCTTTAAATTTATTCATAACCTTTATTTTTATTTAACTGGGCAATATTGCCTCTTAACTTCACCGTAAATATACGAACAGAGGCTCAGGTATCCAAGCCTCTTCGCATAAATCTTTAATTTATTGTGCAAATTCTAAGGCTAAATCAAATAACTCTTTATTAATCTTTTGATCTTGTTTAAAGTTTTTAATTTGTCTAGCTTTTCTAATTTTTTTACCTGCAATATAGGTAAAATCACCGTCAATGATTTTTTCTTGTACTACATTAAATACTGACCATAAATCATTACCTTTATCCTCATCTCTAGTAGGATTAAGTAATTCTGTAAAATCAATCTTGATTCTTTTTAACTCATCATCTGAAAATCTAGTTGCAATTGCTTTAGTAGCAAATTTAACCATTTCATTTTGAGCTAATTCAGTAGCTTGCATTTTATTCATTGATTCAACAGTTAATGGTAATTTCTCAACCATCTCTTTAATCTTAACCTGTAAATCTTCAAATGAATAACCCATATGTCTCATCTTGACATCTTCAAATTGTGTAGTTGATATAACTAATCCATTTTCACAAATCATTCTAAATAATCCGGCGGTAAATGTAAATGCATTTTTACCATCATGGCTATTTGTTAATAATACTTGTGGAAAAACTGTATCACCACCTTTACCATCAATCTGTACTTCAGGATTTCTAAATACTACTAAATGTTTTTGGAAACCAATTGTACTATTTTTTCTAGCTTTAACTTCTTTAGCATCAACAACGTCCCAACCTAATGTTCTCATATCGTTAATTACTTTACTAGTTGGAATATGTGTATAATGTTTGGAAACTTCAGCACTTGGCTTTTCGTTAAATACACATGGAGCTTGCTCTGCAATTTGAGCATCATTTAAAAATTCACTATTTTCTAAATTTATCATAACTTTTATTTTTATTTATTAATTGTAATTAACCTTAACTACATGGTGAATATACGAACAGCATTTCAGGTATCCAAGTACTTTACCGGAAGCCTTTAATTACTTTGCATTTTCTTTATAGTCAATAATAAACCCAATTAATACTATTAAATTTAATCCAAAAGATACTATTATCTCATGTAAGTCTTGATACACATTCAGTGATAAATGTATGTGACCTAGTATCCAAAATGGTATAGCCATTTGTTGACTATACCATATTAAGGTAAATTTAATAAATTTAGATAGTTTTGTGATGGTTTGGTATTAATAGTTCTTTCATTTCATCAGCTAATACTGACATTGCTGTCATATACTCTTTTAATGTGTATACTTTACCACTTATACCTGTAGGTACATGCTTTTCTTTTAGTATACTTTTAATTAAGTGAGGTAATGATTGGTAATACCCTGTTGTTGATTGAGTTTCAGCTACTACTTTTAAATAAGTATGTGTTGTTTCATCTACATGAATCTCATAAGGTAATAATGATTTATCCTTAATTAAACACGTTCTTGTTGTACTACCACTTGGTCTTCCTTTACTTGCCATATAACTTTTATTTATCTATTAATTAATAACTACGATGAGGAGCATGTCCTACTACTTTTATTGCTCTTCTTTTTGTATACTTGTCACTGTAACTCTGGTGTGGTTGAGTGTAATTGAATTTTTTACATATTCTTTTACAATTCCATTCCCTATATTGCGTACATGAATATAATGAAAATATCAACACAATCCAAATTAATCTGCTCATTTTTTTAAGAATTTTCCTTTTAATTTATATTTCTTGATTAGCCCTTTTAATGCTTGGGGGTAATAAGTTGCTTCAGCATATTGTTTATTTAACAATTTAAATAATTGCTTTTCATTCTTACATTTGTAAGCATAAGTGGAATACCATAAAGCATAGTCTGCAATTGATTCTTTCCAGTTGTCATAGTATGCATGTCCGTATTGGGTTCCTTTTGCTAAATTAAGTCTAACTCTAGCTTCTTTCATACCGAATAGATTATGATTTTCCTTAAATATTTTAGAGCTGTATCTACCTGATTCTAGAATGGCTTGTGCTAATACTATATATGGGAATTTAAAATTCAATTTATCTATTTCTTTAACTAACAGTTCTTCAGTAAATAGATTATGTTCCTCTATTAATAATATTTTTTCTGTTTCTGTAATGTATTTGGTTTGTATAGGAGCTTGTGATACTCCTAAAAATAGAAATAAGAAAAATAGGTAAAATAATATTTTAGTTAATTTCCCTATAATAAAAAAATGTCTATATTTCAGTGTCCTTGGATCAAAAATGTATAGTTTCATATGTTAATTTTGGTTAATACTAAATAACGATGCTAATGCTCATTGTGAATAAACCTATCCCTATAAGCATGTTATTGGGATTAATTGGAATGGAACTTCTCATATTGCTATATTTAAAGGTATTGTTTTTGTTTATTACTTCTTGTGCAATACCAACAGCTGTTAAAGTTGTTCCAGCAATAAATATTATAACTCTTTCATTTATTGAGTTTTTTTGTTTATAATTTTGGGGTTTTGTATCAAGATTTAATTCTATTAATGGTATGTCTAATTTAGGGGACATCATATTTTGTCCACTTACTACACTAAAACATAATATAAGTAGTAATAATATTGTCATAATAAAGGATAAATCTTTTATTTCTTCTTTTACCTTATTGCTTAGTTTCATGAATAACTTTTTCGTTTTTTATTTTTATTTTTCCTTATTATATCTCTAACGTATTCTACTAATAAAGATATGCCTACAGCAGTTAAAACTAATAGGACTAGTAACATTCGGTCTTTCATTTTCTATATACGTATGTCAAGTTAGTAAATGAATTATCCATGCTACCAAACCATTTAATTGTAGTATAACTAAGTTCCATTGTTTACGAACTGTTGTTTGAATTAATACACAAATAAAACCAGCTATATATAAAGGTGGTGCTACTGTCCATTGAGCTGCTATTAATAATCCAGCTCCTAAATAGCCTACTCTTGCTGCTAAACGTTCTTTAGGTGTAAGTTTTCTTTCCCTAACTAAAGATTTTAATATTTTCTTTATTTTCATAATAATATTATTACCATGCCTATTAATACAGCCATACTTAACATAGCTATAAAAATAGCTTGTTTTACATCCTGATTTTTTTTCATTTTATTTACTTTTTTACTTTCATATGCCATTGGGGATGGTAATCCTGAGTAATGACAATGTTCTTCCTTTTGTCTTTTATAATTTGACATCCAAAACCATTCTTTTTTTATCATTTTAATTTTAATATTACATTTACAGTTGAATACATTATTCCACCTAATATTACTATTGAAAACATTATTTGATTGGATATTTCACCTTTTACAGCTAATATAAAACCACTTAAAAATACTAATTTTAAAAATAAACTAGCATATACTATTGAATAACCTATATTGTTAAACTTTTTAAATAATTTCATTAATAGATTTGTTAACACAACCAAAAACATTGACCCTGCTAACCCATAAGCTAATGATATAACCATTAATCTTCTATTAATTCGTAAGTTGTATCATCTGAACCTGGTTTATCTCTTACTAGATCATAATCTAAATCCCATAACCAATCTGGTTCGTCTATATCTTCACCTGCTTCTTCAGCTGCTAGATATGCTTTATACTCTGTTGCTTGCTCATCTGTAATTTCAGCATGATACCAAAGGTAATCTACTTGTGAAATAAATTTTTGTAATTTTGCCATAACTATTTTATAAAAACTATTAACCCTTTTGTATGACTATGTAAAGTCCAATTAGATTTAGATTCATCAACTGCTTTAATGACAGATTCATCATATTTAGGGGAGTGGTAATCATGAAAAGCTATTATACCTCCAGGTATAACAAAATCACACCATCTAATATCACTTTTAACTCCATTGTAGCTATGATCTCCATCAATAAAAAGCATACCTATTTTTTTATCCCAATTAACAAAGGCCTTATTTGAAGTTGAATGGATAGGAGTAACAATATCATCAACCTCTGAGGTTTTTATATTATTCATGAAACTTTCCTTAGATATTATTACATCTTTGGTTACTACTTTATTTCCCCATGTATCAATGGCATATACTATATTATTGTTTCCTAATTTAGATCCTTTTGCTAATCCTACTGTTGATCTACCTTGAAAGCTTCCAATTTCAACTATAATGTCTTTAGATTGTGAAGCTAATTTTTCTAGTTGTTCTAATTCCTCTATTTTAACTGAGCCCGGGAGGAAGTAGTTTTGATTTTCTATTTTTGTCATATTTCTTTTATATCTAATTTTCTAATTAAATCTTCCCTACCTGGATAAGTGTTTTGGAATTTTCTAATTTTACTGAATGTTAAATCAGAAATAATCTTAGACACACCACTAATTGGGTATCCTAATTTATTGTAGTTTGTAAGGGAAATTTTATACTTATTCATACCTTAATTTTATGGTGTGAATATACGAAAAATAAGCGCATGACGCACGTTATTTTTTAATTATTTAATACTCTTCCTATCTGGTTAGTAATACATGACCTTTTAGATTACTTTCTTCACCTGATGAAATATTTATTAAATCTATCTTCCACACATATGAACCTGAGGATAATGGTTTGTTTTGATACATACCATCCCATTTTTCATTTAAGTCATTAGTACTAAATATTAACCCTCCCCATCGGTTAAATATCTTAAAACTGTAGTTTTCTATCTTATCACCAATAGGGAAAAAACTATCATTTATTCCATCTCCATTTGGAGTAAATACATTTGGTATAAAAAGTGAATATTCACCCTCTACTATTTGAGTTCCATAAACTGTATCTGAACATCCATTCTGATTCTCTACATACAACTGTATATAATACTGTTGTGCTATTATCCCAGAAAAGTTATATATTGGATTCTGTACATAATCACTGCCAATCATTGTATTAGTACTATCATAAAATGTCCAATCAAAATATACCACATCTGAACTAGACGTATCTACAAACTGAACTGTTGGGGTTAAAATTGAAACTGGATTTGGTGAAGATGTAAAACCTGCTATAGGGTTATCATATACATTTATGTAATTAATATAAGTAGTGTCATTTACACAACCATCAGAATTTGTAACTTCTAGAGTAATAGGGTACGATCCCGGAGTATTGTAAATTGTAACCACTGTATCTAAATTGTTAGAGTTAAATCCATTCCCAAGATCCCAATCACAACTAGCAACTTGTGTTACATCTGTAGTATTATTAAAATAAACCTCTAAGGGTTTACATCCTATAATAATATCAGATGAAAATTCTACATTGGGTAAATCATACCAACTAACTATAATTGAATCAGTAGATAAATTACAAGAATTGTCATTGAAGAAATAAGTATTGATTGTGCAATTTTGATTGCCACTGTTAGGGATATCATTAATGTTATAATTTAATGGACTAATAAATGGTGGGTTGTAAATAACTGAGTCACCAGAGCAATTTTTCACAATTAACGAACCAAAAAGAGGTGCATTATTAAATTCTATTACACCACTAAGGTTATAAGTTGGTGATAAAGAATCACAAGATATAACATCAGCACTAATTGAAATTATATCACATTGGGGAGGATTTAAAACATTACAATCTGTTCCACTAGTACCTCCTGATTGGACAAGAGTAATATTTTGAACCACACTTGCATAATTGGTTACTAAAAGAACATAAACCTCACCTACCAAAGCATTAGCTATTGATGGAGATTCAATACTTTGGAAAGAATAACTACATCCTTGCTGTAAACCCGGAATATTAGGAACTATATCAGCCGCAGAGTAAGTATTACAATTTGCTATAGCATTTGCTAAATTTGGGAAAGGTCCCCACATTATAAAATCTATATCTTGAGCTGCGGTAAGAGTCATTAAAAGATTACCTGGTTGGGAAATTTCTAAATAATACCATGCTGGATTTGGGGTAGAAGCTAAACACCCATAATTATTTCCTGGGTTTGTAATGTTTGCATCAGGAATAAAATTATTTGCTTGGAATGCTAAACCACTATTGGTACAAATTCCAGACATAGTAACGCAATTTGTATTAAATTGACCTCGTAATGGGAAAAAGGATAAACTTAAAATAAATATTAAAAATAACCTTATCATATTTTAATTACTTAATGCTCTCACATGGAGTACTGTGTTAATCATTTCTAGTTGATTTTCACATTCTAGCATTTTAAGGAAATCATCATTTACATTTGATAATCCCATTTGGACTTGTTTGGATTGTTCGAATTTGATTAGTTTAAATGCATCTAAACGATTTAACATGCATAGATATTTTTCTTGTTCTAAACTTAATTTCATTTACCCTTAGAATCTTTTAATAATTCAACCAAAATTTTTAAATCGGATTTAACTTCAGCTAAACTAACTTTTAACTCTTCCATATTTTTAGACATTAATTCATGTCTTCTCTCAAAGTTTGTTTTAACTTCTCTAATACTAAAAAAGAAAAATTGATATAAAGCGTATAAGGCTCCTATTGCTATAACTAAGGATAGTCCAAACTCTTTAACTAAATTTAATACTTCTTCCATTTATTGTTAATTTAAAAAATTAACATAACTTTTATTCTTTTGTTTTTGCTTCAACCGCTTTTCTTTTTTTTCTTGCTCTGGATTTAGCGCTTTGGGTTAATCTTTCTTCCATTCTAGCTAACTTAACGTTTAGCGCAATGTTTTCTTTGATTAATTCGTCTATTTTAATTTCTAAATCACCAATTTTATTTTTAAGCTCTTCTATTACTTGAGCTGTTAATTGGTCTTTGGTAGTTTCGTATGAAGCTTTTCTTTCATCCTTTTTGTCACTTTTACGTGCATCGATGTCCATTCGCTTTTTTATAACTGCCCAAACTTCTTTTAAACCAAATGCTGATGCTAATGCTGTTAATAATACAATTAAATCGTGATCTCCCATTTTGATATAAACTTAAAAATTAATAGTTGTAACGATTATAAATACAATGATTCCTATTTAAGTCAATCTTTTTTTAAGATTTTCCCGTAAAGTATTTCTTAAGGATTCATAGGCATCTGATCTAGATTCAGCACCTATGGCCTTATCGTAGTTATCGTTAGCATTATCAACACTTAAGTTTAATTCATCATCTTCATTTAAATCTGGACCTGCTGGTTCATCTCCTATTACACCATCTTCTCCATAACCACAAGTGCCTTCAGGTAAATATCTTTGTCTAATTTCAGGTTCTTCTAAATGAATTTGAATTCTATCATCTAAATACTCAACATCTTTTATTTCTTCTTTAGTAAGTTCATCTATATCAATAACAAAATTAATTAAATCTTTGCCATACTTTTTTACTAAATCACCAAGAGTATTTTCATTAATGTTTTCATTAACTGATTCATTCATATCAAAAAGTTCTAAGTCATCTTTAATATCAATTATTTGGCTGTCTATATCTCTAAGATCTTTTAGGGCTATTTGCATTCTTTCTCCAACATCATCTGCTATTGAACCTCCTTCTGGTTCAGCAGTTTGATCGGTTTCAACTCCTAAATCTTCTATTCTCATTAAAATATCTTCTCTTTCCTTATCTAGGATAGATAGTTCATATCTTAAATCTATAGCTTTATCAGCACTAATTCTTTTACTTTTATTTTCTAGATCTTTTTTATCTATAGCATCTCTTTTCATTTGAGCTGCTCTTGCTTTCATTAAAACAGGGTCATTTATGTCTTCATCTAATGATTCCCCTAAATTTGTTGATTGTGTTCCACCTTGGGGTTTAATTAAATCGTCAGCATATGCCATGAGAGATTCTGGTTTTCCAAATACAGGTGTACCCTTAAGTTCTCCACTTTCAATATCAATTACTCGGTATTTAGCTCTTCCTGGTTTGTCTTGGTAAGTTGGTGAGACTTTTTCTAACTCAAATCTGTATTCATCACTGTATCTAGATGTAAGTTCTTTGGGCCATTCTCCCATGTTTTCATTTAATGTATCTATTTTTTCTTTATTTTTAAAATAAAAATCTCTTACTTTAGAAGGTAAATTAACCATAGCAGAACCTCTTTCTTTATAACTTTTAATTTGGTTTATCATTTTTTCTTCAGTGGGACTAAATTCTTCATTTACTTCATCTTTAGGCTTATACTCATCATACATTTTATCTAAATCTGATTTATATGCTAAAGCTCTAGCAGGTACTTTTATTTCATCTTTTTTACCTAGTATAGCAGAATCTTCTAATGGCCTAATGTAAATCATATTTCCATCACGCCTCATAACTATATGCTCTTCTCCATCGTATATTACAATATCTTCATCATCATATTTTTGATTTTCTCCTAACATAGCCATACTTAATTCAGATCTTGGATCCATATCAATAAAATCATCTGATACAGCAAATAATTCAACTACACCATTTTCTAAATCAGTAACATCAATATCTTCTATATCAAAACTATCTTCAAGTTTTCTAGCTATGATTTCCATTTGTCTTACAGCTTCTTGTGAACTTAATCTTCTGATTTGACCTGCCATTGTTTCTTTACCTAAAGCAATACCTACACCTGGTCCTGTATCGTATTTTATATACCCAGATAAGAAATTAGGATTATTTTTATCTTTCCTAAAACTTGGTTCAGATATTTTTATGTATGAGTCTTTATTAGAAAGATATTTATTTTCATTTAATGGGTTTCCTAAATGAGCTTCTTTAATAAGATTTTTAAAATTTTTCATAAATGTATATTATATGCTATAAATATTCAACTACTTCTGCTTCTTGCACTGTTTCGCAAAACATATAATGAGTTTGGTTACTTAGTACATGGTCGCAAAGGGTTATTGTTTCCATAAATTCTTTTATCATGCTTTTATCTGGGAAATTATGGTGTCTAATTTCTCTTAGTATGTTATATAGTTGTCCTTGATGGTGGTAGTATTTCATTTCCAGAAGACATTAATGCAGATTAATATTAATGCTAATCCTAGTGATATAAATGTTTTTGTTGTAATACCTTCATTGAAAAAGTATCCTACTAGTAAAGCATATGTTACCATTCCAACTCCAAACCCAACAAATCTTGCAGGCCACAGTAAACCATCTAAACCAAGTACTGTGTATTTAGTAGCCCATATAAAGAAATACGAACAAGGTATTCCCATTGCTACCATTACCCATTCATGTTCTTTAGCCCAATCCCACTTGAATTGACTATTCAATTGAAACCAAGCTAAAATATGACCCACCATCATGAATAATACTCCGTATAGTAAATTAATATTCATATTAACCTAATAATAAATTATTATTTTCCAATCCGACTTTCCAAAATCTCATTAACCATAATTTTCTGGTTTTATTCTCTATAATTGAATCATCAGCGAATTCATTTTTTTCCATTGAATATGTAGCAATCATACAAATTCCAGAATCAAACCAATCTCTTGCTTCATTCATTCTACCTTCTTTAACCGCCAATTGACCTTTTTTCCATGCTTTAGTAATTGGGAACTCTGTGTTTTTATCAAATTTAATCATAACTTTTATTTATTTTTTAACTATTGTGTAAATATACGAACTTTCTTTCAGGCAACCAAATATTTATCTAGTATAATTTTTGTTTTTTCTAGATGAAAATTGCTTACCTCTAGCTGTATTTTTACCATCAGCACCTTCAACTTCCATTTCTTGGAATGTTTGAATTGTTAAATCTTTAAGATTAAATCCCGCTGTTTTAACTGCTTTAATTAAATTTGCAGGAGTTGCATAATTACCTGGTAATAGTGATTTATTTGTCTTATTGTGTTTTGCGATATATCTAATCATAACCTTTATTTATTTTAATTTATGTAGTTAAGCGTCTCTTAACTTCCCGGTAAATATACGAACAATTTCTGCAATAGCCAAATATCTATGCATAAGCCTGCAGAAGCCTTAATACTTCGTTTAATGCTGCATGTCTATGGTTATCTTTTAATGTAACAGCATGTACGAATTTTGAACCTTTAACTTTTGGTACATCATGTATAGCTGAGTCATTGCCAAATTTCAAATCAATTTGTTGTGGGTCACCCGTTAATATCATTGTTGAACCTTTACCTAATCTACCTAATACCATTCCTAATTGTTGTTTAGTTAAGTTTTGAAACTCATCTACTATAACACAGGCATTTTCAAATGTTCGTCCTCTAAAATGTGATAATGATACTAACTCTATTGTTTCATCATTTTCCATTTTTTCAAGTATAGCTGGTTTATTATATACCTTTCTCATATTAGAACGGATTGGTACTAGCCAAGGTTCCATTTTTTCTTCTAATGAACCAGGTAGAAATCCATTATCTTCATTTGACACAGTAGGTCTTGTTATAACAATTTGATTAACTGTTCGTTTAAAAAACATATCTAATGCCACTTGTACTGCTAATAGTGTCTTACCACTACCTGCTTTACCTATAATAAAATTATAGGGGTGGATTAATATTTCAGCCTTTGCTAATTTTTGCTCATCTGATAGAGTAACACTAAATTTTACGTTTCCCTTTGGGGGGTTCTTTTGTATATTTTCTGGCATGATATTATTTTAAAATTTTAAACCTACTCCTACTGCTTTTGCTGCTACTTGCATTTGTTCTTTATAAGCACTATCATAAACCTCAGTAATAATACTTAATAATTCTTTTTTAGGATATTTAATGTCCATTCCTAAAAAACCATATGAAAAGGCTTCTCTATGTCTTCCTGCGTTATTAAATATAGAAATTATCATCCATAGGGGTTCTAATCTAATTTTTCTAAAATTCCAACACTTTAATAAATCATATAAAACTTCACTTTCAAAATATTCAAAGCTTCTATTAAGTCCTATCTTACACATAGCTATATAATATAAAGACCAAAAAATTTCTTCTTGAGATACTTGGTGGTTATCTACTATTTTAGTTCTTAAAGTGTAAAATTTAATTGCTTTTTTATATTCACCTGCTTCTAAATAAGATTGACCTAAATAATATAAAGTTCTTGTATCCTTTGGATTCTTTTTATATTCTTTTAATAATAATTTAGCATCTCTTAAAAATTTATCTTCTATTGATATATTGTGAGATTTTGCTCCCCCATGAACTTTAGGAATAATATAAATATCATCTTGAGAAATATTGTTAATACTCCTAAGTGGGGTTTCATTAATTAAATAGTTATGAATCACACCTTTCCATTCCCATCCTAAAAAATTATCATTTTTAATATTAATTATTCTATTAGAGGCAAATAATTTAGTAGGTAAATTTACCTTTATTTGATTAGCATCTTCTAGACTCTTAAATGTTTCTTTGTTTTTATACACTAAAATTTCATCAGCATCTAAAATTAAAATATAATCTGCTTTTCCTATGGCAGGTTCTAAAGCTAATTGTCTATTTTTTCCAAAATTTTCCCATTTATGGTGATGAACTTCACCTTTGATACCATAACCATCCATTATTTCTTGGATTAATTCAGGTGTGCCATCTTCAGAACCTGTGTCAGATATTACATAATATGAAATAATATCCTTGATAGATTCAAAACATTTTGGTAAATTCTTTGATTCATTTTTAACAATCATATTTAAACAAATAGTAGGTATCATTTTTTTCTTTCTTTTATAGGTTGTGTTTTTATTAAATGTTTCTTAAAAGTATCTTTTTTTTCATTTGGGATGTGATGCCAATGCCAAGCTATTGTATTTTTTTTATGTTCTATTTTTTTCTCAAGATTACTACAACTTTGTTCAAAAGAATTAGCCATTTCTTCATCAATATAATCTTCAACTTTAATGTCTGCATCTAATGCTTCTAAAATTAACCCTACAGTATCTCCATTGTTATATAAAACTGAAATTGATTTAAATTTATCTTCATCCCCAGTTTCTCTATCTGGGTGGTAGATTTTACTTAGTTGCTTATATAATTTTTTTCCAGGTTTATCTTCTTTAATCGTTTCTTCTTGTTCTTCTTGCTCTTCCTTAAGATTTTCTATTTTTTCTTTATTGATAGCCTGTTGTCTTATTTTTTCCTCATCAGGGTTATCTTCAAAATCTTCATTGAATTCCTTAACATATTTTTTTAATAAATTGTTAACATCTTCAAGATCTTCTAGATGAAATTTATATTTATGAATCCATTTTTTATAAGACATATTTTTCTTTATATCTACTTATGAAACTTTCTCCTATTGATAAATGTAATATTTCTGCTTTGGAAGGAACTCCTGGGAGTTTATTTTTCTCTAAATCATCTATAACTTCATCTACATTTCTTGTTTTATAAACTTTCATTTTAGTTTTAGCGTTTGAACGGTTTGACGTTTTAAATACTAGTACTGTTGGGTATACGTATGACTTTTCTCTAGGCATGTTTAGTTAATTATGTATTTTTTTATTAATTTTGTGTTGTGAGCTAATGTCTCACTTCTAAGTCTGTAAGTTCCATCAGGTAATAAATTACGTTTTACTTTTTGAAGAGTTTTATACTCATCATAATCAGCATACCACCTAAAATCATTTTCTTTTGTACCACTAAATTTGAATTCATTAAAAAATACATCATGAGGGATTTCAAATCTTTGGAAATTTACTTTATCAATAATTATCATTACGTGAAACTCACCTTTTTTCTGTTTAAAACCACCTATTTTTAAATAACTAGTATTATGTTTTTTCATAGATTCATCAGTTACTAAAGTTGATGTTGATTTAATTTCACCTTTTTGAAGCATATTATTTATCATTCTTAGAATATCATAAAAATGAGTATTTTGATTTTCTTTTACTATCGTGTTATAACCTTCAGTTTCAATAATTCTATTTTCAATAAACCTGCCTGCAACATCACCACTATTATACATTGTTTTTAAATTTTTCTCATCTGCCATCCATTTTTTGAATGCTTCCCAACCAACAAGATCTTTTAGTTTTTTATTTTCTTTTATTATTTTTCTTTCTATATTTCTTTTATCTTTTCTATCAAAAGAAAATAATATTTTTTTGTCTTTTTCAGAAATGTGACTGCTTGGAAATTTAATCATAACTCTTATTTATTTATTTCTCTAAATGTACGAATCCTTATTGTGGGGGCCAAACAGATACACGCTTTCCTTTTTTAGGACCTTTATTTTTTTTAGTTTTAATACCATTCATTTCATTATATACTTCCCAATATAATGATGATTGCTCTTCACAATAATATCTACCCTTTTTCTTCATTGTTTAATTTTTTCCAATGCCATGCACCTGATCCAATATAATATTCTTTAATATATCCTGATTTTTCCATTTCATCATTTACATTTGTACCGTTTCTTTTAGCGGCAGTCATTGCGTAATAGCTATCTAAACTCATATTATTTTTTTACTTTTAACTCTAGCGATTTAATGTGTTTACAACGCCTGTTTTTAGCCATCCAATACCCCCTGCAATCACAATGATACTTACCTGAATCCGGGTAGTATCTAGTTGTATATTCGGTATCACTTGAGCTACTCATACTAGTTTCTATAATTGGATCCTTTCGTTTAACAACTTTTGGTTTGATATTGATAATATCATTTAATGTTGTTTCAGGGTGAACCTTTTCCATTGATGGTAATATAAATTTATCACCATTATTATCTGTATACAATGAAGCACTTAAATATGTGTGTTTCATCTCATAGTAAAATCTTTGTACATTTACAAATTCACCATAACCCGATGGATTGAATGAAAATTGTGAGGTAGGACTATGAACTATTCTAGTTCTTAGATTACCATGCTTGTTTAAATTTTGAAATTTGAATAATGCCATACCTTTATTTTAATGAAAAACTCTACCTGATTCATAAGCTTGCTGTTGAACATACTCATCTGCTAATACATCATAATTTGTATCATCGCAAACGTTACAACCTTTATTATTGCATGCTCCACAATCTACAACTGTACCTGCTGTTCTAGCAAATGCAACCATTTCATCACATATTTTATTGATTTCTTTTATTGGATTTCCTCCAAACATTTTATCTAATTCATTCATAACCTTTATTTTTTAACTTATGACGTGAATATACGAACAATATTTCAGGTAGCCAAGGAATCTATAATAGAAGTTAATTCTTTTTCAACTGTTTTTTTGTCTAGAAAATCCATTGCTTTTTTTATCTCCGCACATTTTTCATATTCTTCTTTTTTCTCATATGCCTCTAAACTTTCTCCTAGTGTGTGGTGGAAATCTTGCTTGTCAATAGTAATGTCATATACAGCATCTTCATCTGTACTAATTATACTTAAAGCATGATGGTGACGTTTTTTACTTTTTAGATTTTTTAATACAGTACTAACTAATGCTTCGTATACTCTAAAATCTTTGGATTTGATTAATTTTTCAAATTCCTCTGCGTTCTGTACTTCAAATTCAGTTGCCATGTTAAAATAGTTTTAAAAAGTTAGTATCTATGCTTTTTTCCTTTAGCTTTTGGAATTGCTCATCTTTCTTAAGCATTTGGGTAGCTAGTTTTTCAACATGCTTAGCCTTTTGCTTGTCAAAGTCGTTTACGATTTTCTCGTGTTTCTTTTTCTTAATAAGAGGTTTGATTCTTTTCATCGACAATAAATATACAAAAAAAGTATATCATGGTCAAACTACCTATAAGACACTAAGTTGTAAGGGTCATCTTTGTCTGTTGGGTTTTCACCATCTAGACCTAACTCCTTTAATCTTTGTAAGTGGTAGTCGTCTAGTTGCATATCTACAGCATCTGTAGTTTTAGATACTGATAGATTATCCTCTAATTTTTTAATATCTCTTTCTGTGAATACCTCACCTATAAACAAAAAATAACAATTATAACATAGAAACTCAATGTTATTTAATCTATAATTTAATTTGTTTTTATCCTTAAAGTGTAATATTAAGGGAACTTTATGGTCAGTTACCCTATGTTCTGTAAACCCACAGTTACCACAACATTCCTCTAAATAACCCTCAACTGTAAGTCTATATTTTAATTTATCAGGTGAAAATGAAGCAGCATTTATTCTGCCTTCTATTATGTCTAATAAAGCAGGGTCTTTCTTACCATTAGTTAAAAATTTTGGAATACCCTTGCCTGAAGGGTTTAGGTGTATTTCAAATAAAGTTTTGCCCATTTCTTCATCTTTATACAATTTCATGTATTTTTTTAGATGTTGATAAGAACAATTCAAATAACGAGCAGCACCAGCTACGGATTGAGTTTTATCCATAGCATTTAAAATTTGTTCTTTTGTATAACTTTTTGCTGCTGGCATTTATTTATCTGTTTCTAATATTGTAAGGGGTCCTTGTAGGTTTCTATCTTCAATTCTGTTTGGAGTTATTTCTGTTTTGGTTTTATTTTCCATTTCTTCATATCTCTCAAATTGGTCTTGTGTCATTACTTCTAAATCAACCCATGTATGGTCACCTGTTCCTCTCATTACAGGTACTCCTCTTTTTGCTGATACTGTAGAGCAATTTATACATACATTGTAACCTAATTCTTTTCGTTTTAAAGGCATCGGTTCTCCACATTTAGGACATTCTATCATTTCTAATTTTTCCATTGTTTTTGTTTGATACATATATTAATCTTTAAATAACTTTAATTTTTTACACACATTATATACTTGTAATGGTGTTTTTGCTTTATGTCTTTTACCTGTTTTTTTATCTTCTATGTATTGTTCATCATCTTCAATTTTGGCTCCATTAATATACCAAAACATTACTTCACCTACTTCTAAACCATAATGTTCATATACTAAATCTTCTATGGTCTGGAAATATAAATCTTCATACATTATAAGGTTTAAACCAAATTCTGCGAATACTTTATCAGTTCGTTCTTGCATTGAAATGAGTCTATTTAACATAGAAATAAAAAATGCTTTATGTTTATTTTCATTTTTTTTAGAACTTTCTTCCATTTGAAGTTTTAAACCCCCAATAGTAATTGATTTTTTTGATTTTTTATCTTTCATTTAAAAATGTCTCTATAAAAATTATTATTTGGAATCATTTTATTTTGTATATCATTTGAAGAATTTTGGAAATATTGTTGTCTTCCTGAGATAGGGTATTTTAAGGTTAAATTTTCATCTTTACCTCTTAAATAAGCTATGTATAACGGATCTTTATGTTCACCTAATTTAAAATTATATGAAGGGTTAGATTTAATAAAATTTTCTAATCTCCACCAATAATCCGTATCTCCTGAAAATCTTGTGTTATCATAATATCCCAAATGTAAATGTATTTTTTTAGAATAAAATGCAATACCTTCACTTGTAGAAATATGAGGTTTTCCATTTTCATAATCTATTTTCTTTGTTTCATGCCACATCCGTATGTAAGTTGTTTTTAAACCAACTACATTAGGATTAGAACTTAAAAAATCATTAATTTTATTTAATCTATTTAAGTCCATTGAATCATCAGCACCAGAAAAATTCCAATAATCCCAATCACCATTTGAATTAGCTAATAATGCTTTGTTAATGCTATAATAACAACCTTCATTTTTTACATTATATAAAAATGAGATTTTTTCATGATTTTTATACCTATCTGCTAATTTTTCAGACCCATCAGTTGAAGCATCATTAAGTAAAACTAGTTCCCAATTTTTATACTTTTGTTGTATAACACTCTCTATTGCTTCCTCAAAACATTCCCCGGGATTGTAATAAGGCATTATTATTAAAAATTTTTTATTTTCCATATTTTAGAATATTAATCTAATAACTTCAAATGACTCAGCCAAATTAAAATTAATCTGTTTACCTCTAATTATCATTATATACTATCTTTTATCATATATTTTTTCTATGATTTCTACTACTTTTAATCCTTCTAAAACATTAGTAGTAGCAACATTTTGTCCTCTTAATGTTTCTACAACATTTTGAATGATGTAATGATGATTTGCAGCACTACCCTTATATTGTCCATAATCATTAGGTGGGTTTGATGGTGGCAGCGTAGGCATTTCATAATCTTTAATATTACAATATTCAATCTCATTCATATACTGTCCACCAACTTTAACACTTCCTTTACTTCCAATAATAGTAATGCTACTTTCTAAATTACTATCCCATACTGCAGTTGAATAATTTAAACAACCCATACCACCATTTTTGAAATCAAAAGAAACTATTCCTGAATCCTCAAAATCTGTAGATTCTTGGTGGGTGAAATCATTGAATTTTCCTTGAATATTTTCTATATCTCCAAAAAGCCAATACATAATATCTATAAAATGAGAAAACTGAGTAAAAAGTGTTCCTCCATCTTGTTCTTGAGTTCCTTTCCATCCACCCTTTTTATAATATCTATCGTCTCTATTCCAATAACAATTTACTTGAGCCATAAAAATATCACCAATAATTTTTTTATCTACTATTTCTTTTAACCACATACTTGGTGGAGAATATCTATTTTGCATTACTGCAAAGACTTGTTTATGGTTTTGAAGTGCAGCATGTAATACTTTTTCAGATTCAGATATTTTTAAGCCTATGGGTTTTTCAATGATAACATGCTTATTATTTTCTAATGATTGTATTGCCTGTTTCGAATGTAAACCATTTGGGGTACAAATACAAACCACATCTATTTCTGGGTGGTTGTTTAACATATCTTTTATGTTATTGTAAAAACTTACACCCTTAAAAGATTCTAATCCTAATTCGTTTTTATTTTTTACATCACAAAATGCTATTAATTCACAATTTTTATTATTTAATACCATACTGCTGTGTCGTTTGCCTATATGACCAACACCTACAACTCCAAAATTTATTTTTTTCATTTTAATTTATTTAATAAGGTTATTATTTCATCTGGGAGGATTTCTGCTAAACTTTGTTCAGGAGGATAAAATCCTACAGGAGTGTGATAGAAATTATTTAGATTTGAATAACATATTTTTCTATCCTGGGAGATTTTATTAGCTCCATCTGTATGGAGACCTTTTTGTTGGTTTTCAAATTGAAATCTAGGTTCTATAGTAATTTGTTTTCTAATCCAATTGTCAATATGTTTACTAGGCCAAGGCCCTTTTAATTTTTTTATATATTCAGTTTTAGTACACATAAATAACCCTGTTTTTGAACTACCATTAGATGGTAATTTATAAGTACTAGTATCACCAGTATTTACATTATAAAATAACCCTTTTTTAACATCAACCCAATTATTTCCTTCTAGTATTTTTTGATGGGAGATTTCTAAACGGTTAGGAGGTGAATAATTATCTGATGCAGCTAAAATAAAAGAATTTCCTAATGCTATTTCAGATATTAAAACCCATTTTTGAGATAAAGGAACCCAATCTTGTAAAGTTATATATTTTATATCTACACAACCTGCTTTTTTTAACCTTGGATAATAAGAAAATAACATTTCTTTTCCCATCATGTTTGGAGTTTGTTCTTCACAAACTATTAGTTCCCAAGTATATTGGGTTTCTTGCCTACATAAGCTTTCTAATTGAAGCCAAATTATATCTTTATTTTCCCAAGTAGGAAGAGCTACTGTTATATCTATTTTATTTTTCAATTTTTTTATTTTTATGGTATTTTTAACCATTGTTCATTATTTGACATCCACTCTCTAACTTGATTTGCAAGTTCCACATTAGTAGTACCTATTGACTTTTCTTCTAATTTAATAATGTTTAAAATATCTTCTTTTGTTTTCCAAGGAATAGTATGTGGGGCCTCTAAAACATTAGTAATTACTTTTATACCACACAGCCCCATTTCAACAATACCTAAACCTCCTCCAGCACCCTCACATAAAAATAAACCTAAAAAACATTGAGAATAATATTTTAAAGCTTCTCCATTTGACCATTGGTTTTGATTGGGACCACCCGTTTTAGGTCCTAACCCAATAAGTAATTTATCACCTAAGTTTAATTGATCCACCATAGGTTTATTATAATAATTTGGGTTACTTGGAGGTATGTAACTATAAATTTTATCTTTTTTCTCAATTGGTTTTAAATAATCTATCGCCGATGAAAACATGGGGACAATTTCACAATCTATTCCTTTTTCTTTGAGGTTAACAACATTAGAAGTACAAGGTGTAATATGTCTAAACCTATCACCAGTAATAAGTTTTTGTTTATGTTGTTGAAATTTAAGGACATCTCCACCACCCCATAATATAGTAACGTTTGATTTTAACTTAGCAATAACATTCCAATCCATATCATTATATAACCCAAAAATAATAGCTGGTTGGTTATAATCAGTAATAGGTTCTAACTCTAAAGCTTTAATAAAATTAAAACCCCCAATAGTATGAGATATATATCCCTGTTTAATTAAATTCATTTTTTATTTTTTTTGATTTTAAATGCTAAATCTCTAAGCCATCTACTATTTCCTAAAAAGGCATCTCTACCATGAAGGCAATAATGGTCATTAAAAATTATACAATCACCTTTTTTCCATTTTTTGGAAAAATCATATATAGAACCGTCTCCAATTACATTATTCATAAAATCAAAAAATTCCTGGCGAACTTCCATTACTTCAGGTGTATTTAACTCTTCTTTAACCTGCCAATAGTTCCAATTCATTTTTTTACCATCAAATAAGGGTCTTGTATGGATTATATCCTTACCCTTTCCTGTGTATTTCCAATTAA
>TARA_R110002051_G_scaffold325529_1_pt1 | contig 22515 bp, 32 predicted proteins | sample TARA_R110002051 | Tara Oceans TARA_R110002051 (sample SAMEA4397023) | marine metagenome | biome: Polar Biome; feature: [MES] marine water layer (ENVO:01000295) within the mesopelagic zone...; material: water (ENVO:00002006), including particulate matter (ENVO:01000060) such...
AACTATGAATAAAAAAGTATTAATCATCACAGGCGCTGGACTCGCGATAGGTTTTGCCGAAGCGCTTATCTATTATAATTTAGGTAAGAATGACCCAGCAAAGGAGTTTAAACTTCAGATACCCAGAGGTGCCGAACTTTTAAAAACAACAGGTATCATCATTGTAACCTCTCTGGCAACCGCAGCACTTTCTAATGTTTTAGAAAATGCCATTGCAGATAAACAGAAACTCATCCCAATAACAGCATAAATTATGAATAAAATTGAACACCAGGTTTTTTTAAAGAATAACAAACTAGATAAAAAACTCCTGCTACAACCCATCCAAGAAAAGATAGAAATCTTTGACCGTATGCATAAGTTACTTGAGACTGTTTCAGATTGTGAAAAAGGAAATCTACTGGAACAACTGGAAGAACTGGATTTAGAAATCTTAGAAGATATAGACGAGGAATATGCAGACAAGCTTGAGTTTAATGAGATTGAAGAGGTGTTAGAAGAAAAGCCAGAGCTAGAAAAGATCGTTGCTAAAAAAGAACCTGTCAAAAAGATTACAGATGAATCTATACTAGATGAACTTGTAAAAATGGGGCGTACTCAAGATATTGGACGTTCTACATTTCGTGATCTTGGTGTAAAAACGCAATTGGGTTGGGAAACTGTGATTGGGAAATATCGTGTGACTCGGACTAGTGTTTTTAGGTATAGGTATGAGATAGAGAGGATATAGGTTTATATTATAGTGACAGACAAATCACGAAGTTTCTGCTTTGTTTCTTCACTTATTACTTCTACGCACGCAATGCATAATAATTTGCGTGCTCTACTGAAGGCTACATAACCTAGTCTAGGAAAATCACTAGTTGCTCTTTCATCGTGTTCGTCTCTAGTAGTTGTATCGATTTCTAACCATAGATTGAGTTCTTTTTCATTTTTTGCTACCGCAAGAACTGCTTCAGATTCAAGACCTTTAAACCTGTGAATATTAGAAACCATAATGGCATCCTTCAATGATTTGGGCGCTACTCTCTGACGTAAATCATCAACCTTTATAGGGATAAGATTATCTATTGATAAGTCAAAATTGTCTTTTAAAAAGCTCGCAAAATTATTTTCATTTTGAATTGTTTCATCTCTTATGGCTCGTGCAACTTTTACTGCAATGACCTTTAAATCAAACGGAGTTTTACCAAAGTTTTCGCAGAAAATGCTCTGACTCATATTTAACGAGGTTAGAATGGTATCTTTAATTTCGTTGAGCATTGAAGGTTTTGTACTTTTTTCTGGCGATATCACATTACCATTGAGAGCCATAGATGCTTTATTAATAACGATATTATTTTTTGCTATGATAGCTCTATCATTGTTCTCTATTTCTAATTTATCGCATAATTCAAAGAATTGAGGTAACATCAATGTAATATCCGCTGCTTGAGAGATAAACGTTACAGGTTCGCCGTCTTGCTCGTTGTAACAAGATTGCTCAAAAGTATTGTCATTATAAATTCTTTTACTAAAATGATTAATGAAGTTTACAATGGCTCCATCTGATCTTCTATTGGTCTTATTAAGTGTAACATCATAAGTTGTTTTTCCAGACGCTTTTAAAATGGGAATATTTTTGAATGCTTTTTTTGCAGTACTAAAACTTTGAATATACTGCTCAGGATCTCCAACGCAATAGATTATAGTACGCTTCTGCTTTCTTAAATGTTCTATGATCCCAAACATTTTATTATCAGAGTCTTGGAATTCGTCTATAAATAAATGCTGGAGTCTATTTGAGACTAAGTACTTTACTCTATCATTAGCGAAACATTTTTCCGCCAAGTTGAGAGTTTGGTCAAATGTTACAAAACCTTTCTTGTGCATTGACTCAGTAAGCACTCTTTTGCGATAATTTTTTTGTTTAAAGTCTAAATCTTGTTCTTCCCTATCAAACATCCGTTTTAAGATATCATCCATACCACATTGTATAAAATGAAGCTCTTCATTAACTTCTTTATGAATAAGGCCTGAATAAGGAATAACGATGTAACGATTTAAAAAAGAATGTGTCGTACCTATAAAGACATTTGGTGGTATTTGTATTCTCTCTCCTAATCGCTTTTTTATATTATTGGTGGCAGAATTGGTATAGGTGACAATTGCCATATGCCGATTCGGTTTCAAGTCCAGCAATGCAGCGATAATTTCATCCACCATCCCGTGAGTTTTACCTGCACCTGGTCCTGCAATGACTAATTTTGGTTTAGGTGCATTCATTCTTCAATTGCGACAGTTGGGTTTATAGAAGTAATTCCATTCTTTATATATTCAGGAATAATAAAGCCATTCCAAGATTCTGAAAGGGAGATGGATAATTGAAGTGCAAATTCACTTTTATAATCTTCAATTAGTTTAAAGTAGCTCTCTGTTTCGATATCATTTTCTCCTAAAGCTTCAACATAAGCTTTCCCAGATACAGGTCTAACTACTTTAAGAGTATCACATAATGTTGATCTTCCAGAACCATTAGCATTACAAGTTATTAGATCTTTTTCGAAAGTACTTTCGGCAGAAACTTGTACATCAATTTTTGTACTTGCTATATACTTAGCTTTTAAATCTATTGCTCGTTGTGCTGTTTTAGTACCTGTGTCACTATCGGTAAGCACTAAACATTTAATATGAAAACCATTTTCTATAATTTTCAAAAAATTTTTAAAGGCTAGACCATTGACATTAATTATTGAACACGCAGATTGATCTATGGAAACACCAGTTTGGGCTTTGTAAAAAATTGGAAGCAGTAATTTTTCTGATATTCCTTCTACAAGCATTAATCTCCTAGAGTAAAATAGATTTACATTTTCACTGTCAAGGTACTTTTTAAGATAATTAATTTGCCTAATATCCTCTGCAGTAGTTCCAAAGCCATCAAGTATATAATGCGCTTTCACTTCATTATCCTCATAATGTAAAACTACGGTGTTTTCAAAATCAATTTTTGTGGTAATATGGTTAGAGTGAGACGTTATTAATAGTTGGATATCTTTTCTGTTTTCTCCTTCGCCTGTTTTAATAAGCTCTTGAAAGTTTCTAGCAAGGTGATTTTGAAGATTAGCGTGTAAATGAGCTTCTGGCTCTTCTATTCCTACAATTCTAAAAAAAGTTGAATCTTGCTTTTCAGGGTTCTCTATAAATGATAACATCAGAGACATAAAAAGCAGGTTGTTACGACCCATCCCATTCCGTTCTATTTTTATAGGATTATCATTGTAAATTAGACTGAGCTTGCGTAAAAGATCGCTCACGTTAGGCATCGAGAAAATTAAATCGACTACGTTGTTTGATTTCTCTGTGGTAAGAGATATTTTATTTAATTGTTCTGTAATTCTAGTTTTAATTCCAACTATTGCAGGGTTCAGTTCAATAGACCTCTCTAAACCCACTAGCTGTGTTTTTAGATCTTGATATTCCTTCTCATCATTCGCATTTAGAATTCTATAAAGAAGACCATTATTTCGGTTAGCAGATAATTCGCTTTTAGCATCTCGTAAAGCGTCTAATAATTCAAATTTTAGTTGGTTATGGTGATAACTCAAGTAATTTCCTTCAGCTTTATTACCTCCGTAAATACGATATTGATATTTTGATATTGGAAAATTTATTAGATTTAATAGTTCGGATTCAGACAATTTCGCAAACTCTTCTTCACTAATTTTATCTTTAAAGTCCTTTATAAATTGTCTTTGTTGTTCTATTTCTTCAACAGCATCAAATGAGTTAATAGGTGCAAAATTATAAGTTAAAGAAGCATCTTTACATTCTTCATTAGTGAACCAGTCTGATACAATGACTTCCTGCTCTACTGTAAAGTCAGTCATTATTGCTTCTATGGTAATCTGTGGGTAGCTTATTTCGCTTGCAGGAATCTCAGTATTTAAAATATCTCTTTTAAGTTTCAATAATGTAGGATAGTGAAAGTCTGACACCTCTAATATTCTTTTCTTAAAAAATGAAATTTCTTGACTAAAAATCAGTCCTAAAGAATCTAACATATTAGACTTACCTATATTGTTCTCCCCTATAATTTGCGTGAATTGCTTGAGTTTCACTTCAAAAGTTTCAAAGCTCCTATAATTTGTAATTGATAATTTTGATACGTACATATTAAAATAATTCTTGAACCCTACAAGTTAAAAAACATTATCGCCTTCACAATAGAAAACGAATGTAAATGTCTTGTAAATCAATTATAAATAGATTGAAAAACAACTTTTACTAGCTTGCCTGTCAAACAATTCGGCACTTGCCTAATGAAAAAGACAGCATACAATTATCAAGATTTACAAGAGAGTATAGATTCTTTAATAGGCAAGTTTGGACTTCAAAAAACAATCGAAGTCATTGAGAGCCTGACTAGTAATACAGAACTCACGACTCAAGACAAAGAGAAAGTAAAACTACTATTGGTTTTTACTATCTCACAAAGTATTGAAGTATTCGATTTAAAGGAAGAAAACTTTTATGAGAGTTCTGTACAAGAGTATCGTGAAGCTAGAATGTCTTGTTATTACTTACTTAAAAAATATACAGATTCTAGCTATGCTAAAATTGGAGAGAGTTTTAATCAATCTAAGCGCGCGATACTCTACAACTATCACAAGTGTGATGAGATCCTTTCCATTCCACAATTCTACAAGCCTTTTGTAGAAAAATTCAAAATCCTTGAAAACAACATAATCAATTTTATAGCAAAATTGAACTAAGCCTATGCAAGATAAAATCGCCCAAGAAGTACAAGATGCTCTTACTAAAAGTCCGGAAGAAATTACGTTTGAGCAACTTCAAAATGAAGACAGCAGTCCATTAAATCAACCTGTTGTAGAAAAAGACATCGGAGGCGAACGTCCAGCTGACGATGAAAAACAAAAGAGTTGGAATGTATGGAAGCCAGAACAAGAGCAAAAAACGGTCGATGAACTAGAACCTGGAAGAAGCGGTAACAAGCAAACAGATTTTAGAAGCAAAGTCGAAGCTAATGTAGAACAAGAAAGAAAAGAAGAACCTCTTGATGCTCCAGAGCAAGAAATTAATGGTAATGGTTTTGATACTGAAGAAGAAGCAGAAAATGATACTGTAACAGATAATGACTTTGAAGTGCCACTAGCACAAGCCAATCAAGCTGCAGATGCACTATTAGGAATGACAAATAACGTAATGGCTGTTGGTGGTGGTTACTTTGTTAAGATTAATAAGCATAAAGAATTCTACGAGTTCGATGAAATTATTGAGGTCATCGATAAGCAGAATGATAAGAATGTTGAGCGCGTAAAACTAGATAAAGAAGATCAAGCATTATTGCGTCCTTTACTTGCTCAAGTATTACGCAAGAAAGCAAAGAAGCTTACGCCAGAGCAGCAGTTGTTGGGTGCAGTTGTTTCGGTTTTAATGAAAAAAGCCCAAGTAGTGATGGAAGTGCGCGCTGAAAATAATTTACTAGAAGAACGTATTCTAGACATTATTCGTGAGGAAAAAGGATATTCAGATCAGGATGAAGTTAAAGATGATGATACTGAAGAGAAAAATGAAGAAACAGTTGAAGATGTTGAGTTAGGAGAAGTTAATACGGAGTCTTTCGACTCCGCTCAAGATAAACTCCGTCGAAGTGTGAAAGCGGAAAAAGAAACCATAAAACAAGTAAAACAGGAACCTACCATTCAAGACATCGAAGCTGAAGAAGTAGATGAAGACGTGTCCATACTTGAAGTAGCCGAAGAACAAGAACCTGAAGCATAATGGCAGAAACTAAATCAAACAGAGGTAGAAAACCAATTACTTATAAGCCTGAAGACTTGGAGCGCCAACCAATGATAATGTTGGTATGCGGTGAAACAGGAGTAGGAAAGACCTATCGCAACAAGCAGGAGATTAAACATTATATGATGGATCATCTCGTAATGGGAAAGAAAGGACGTAAAGTACTCGCTTTTGATACCAATGACGACGATTATCCACAATTTAGGACGGTAAGTCCTAATCATTTGAAGGCGCTTACTAAAGTTTCATCTCGAAGAATTCGACCATTTAATAATGACGGTTCGCCTATGGATAATGATGAGAAAAAAGAAGTCATTACCAAAATTATGAAGCACTATAAAAATGGTCTTGTTGTTTTGGATGACATCGATCATTATATGACTGGAGCAAAAGGTCAATCTATGATTGGTGCTCTTTGTACGGTACGTCACAAAGGAATTGATATTGTACTCACACACCAGTCTGTAGCCAAAATCACAACGTCTGAATGGCAGAATTGTACGTGGCTACGCCTACATCATCAGGTGGATGATGTAACACGCTACCGAGAACGTATTCCTAAATATCAAATGGTGCGTATTGGTCAGCTTATTGTAGACGAGCAGTATGAATTATGCTCTAATGCTTTTGCAATGGGTAAGATTACCGAGCTTGAATATAAAATCCAGAAGAGTTTCTTTGTCTACGTAAATATGCGAGAACAGCGCATTAAGGGTTGTAGTCGTGCCGCCTTTATTAGAGCTTGTAAAAAATTTATCGACCAGGAAGAAAGCCGAAAAGTAAAGATGTTACTTAACGAACAAGATTTTGATGGAAATAACATTTATAAAACGAAGAATGAAGCCATAGTCAAAATGATTTCAGAGAAGTTACGTTATCACGAAGATGGATTGATTAGTCCTTTATAGTGGAAAATATTTTATAAAAACAGCATTTTAATGGAATAAATTTTAGTTTTCCAGACGTTAAACACGTTTTAATGGAAATTATTTATTTATTATTAATGGAAAATATTTTAATAAAATAGCATTTTAGTGGAAAATATTTTACATTTTTGCTATAAATCCACGTTTTAATGGAAAAAAATATACCAATTCACTTACAAGAGATCATTTTTAGCTCTTCAGATTCTGCTACATCACAACAAATCTCGAAGTTAGAAAAAGAAGGTGCTTTACGTAAGTTAGCCAATAGAGTTTATACTTCAAATTTAGTTGATAGTCCAGAGGATATTACAAGACGTAATCTATTTCATATTCTTGGGCATTTATATCCAGGAGCTTTATTAAGTCATCGTTCGGCTTTTGAGTTTTCGCCTACTTCTACAGGACAAATCTTTTTAACGTATAGCTATACAAGAAAAGCGCAATTGCCAGGAATAACAGTTCGCTTATTGGCAGGTCATAAACCCATTAAAGGCGATACTATTTTTTCTGGAGAATTATACCTGTCTCAAAGAGAACGTGCTTTATTAGAAAATATGGAATCTTCCCGAAAGCCTGGGCCTGATTCTAAGACATTAACCTATCCAGAAATTGAAGAAAAACTAGAACAAATTATTCGCGTTAATGGAGAAGAAGAGTTAAATGAAGTAAGAGACAAAGCTAGAAAGATTGCTAAAGAAATAGGCTTGACCAAAGAGTTTGCTAAACTCAATAAAATCATAAGTGCCTTACTCACCACAAAACCCTCGAGTATTTTAAAATCGCCAGTAGCAACAGCAAGAGCATTTGGAGTACCTTATGATCCTGCTAGAATTCAACTTTTTGAATTGTTGTTTACAGCTTTAAAAAAACAAGAGTTTCAGCATCGAGAAGAAAAAAATACCACAACCGCAGCTTATAGAAATTTTGCTTTTTATGAAAGCTACTTTTCAAACTATATAGAAGGAACTGTCTTTGAAATAGAGGAGGCTAAGCGTGTTATAGAAACTCAAAAACCTTTGCCTGCAAGAAACGAAGATTCTCACGATGTGTTAGGAACTTACCAGATTGTTTCCAATCCGCGAGAAATGAAAATCGTGCCAGGAACTAAAGAAGAGTTGGTAGAAATACTTCAATACAGACATCAAATATTATTGAGTGCTCGAGAAGATAAGAAACCAGGTAAGTTTAAAGACAAAAATAACAGAGCAGGAGATACCTCTTTTGTAGATATGGAATTGGTTACTGGTACACTTTATAAAAGTTTTGACTACTACCAAGCACTAACACATCCGTTTGCAAAAGCAGCTTACATAATGTTTGTTATCAGTGAAGTTCATCCATTTTTAGATGGTAATGGACGTATTGCACGTGTAATGATGAATGCTGAACTATCGACTGCAGCACAAACCAAAATAATTATCCCAACGGTATATAGGGAAGATTATTTAGGTGGGTTGCGAAGGTTAACACGTAATCAAGATCCTTCAGTTTACATACGTATGCTCAATAGAGCGCAAGGTTTTAGTGATACTTTGCTCGGTGATGATATGGCTGCAATGGAAAATATTTTGCGTCAAAGCGAGGCTTTTAAAGAGAGTAATGAAGGTGTACTAAGAATCATAGGATAGTATGAATAGAAAAAAGGAGAGCTTAAGTTATCATTATAAAGGGATTGATATTTTTCCAAGGCTCGATTTGCTTCATACCTATAAAATAATAGGAAGTTCATCAAACCAAATAAGAAGAGATCGTACAAGCTGTATTTTTTGTAAAAAAACACTTTCTGGAATTAACAAAACGAAGTCACATCTTATACCAGAGTTATTTGGGAAAAACATTTCACGTAATAATTATGAATGTGATTCTTGTAATTCACTTTCTGGAAAATGGGAAAGTTCAATGGGAACATTTTTAACCCCAATTCGGATAGTAAGCAAAATAAAAAATAAGAAAGGTAAGATTCCCAAGTTTAAATCACGTTTAGATGAATATGCAATACAGACTGAGATGTTTATTAATGATTCAGGTACATTGAAAGGTATTCTAGCTACTAAAGACGATTTGAAAATAGATGATGTTGGGAATGGTAGGCTTAAGTTTCGTTTAGGACAATGTAATCCTTTTGATATTTACAAGGTATTTTTGAAAATAGCACTCTCGTTGATGCCCGACGATAAACTAAAAAAAGAAAATTGGATGATAAAGTATTTGTTCAATGGAACTAATGACAAGCATATTTTTCCTTATTTATACAAGGTTTTTTTGGATGACAAAATGTTTACGAAGGCTACTTTTGAACTTAGACAAATACACCAGCAGTATAAATATCATCCTCAATATTTACTAACTGGATATTTTGGAAAAGTCATAATTCATATAGTGTTGCCTATAAAGAAACCGAAAAAGAAGGTATATCTACAAATGCCGCCTATTCTTGAAATCCAAAAAGAAAAATTAGATTATGAAATAGAAAAAATTGATTTATCCGACACCGAAAATAAAAAGTGGGATATGAGCTTTAAGTTTTCTTCTAATATGAAACCTACAGAACTTAAATATTCCGATAATTGATAAGTCTAGTCTTCTCAACTCTACTAATCCAGCTAAAATAGCTGGATTTTTTTTATTTCTGATAGTTGGATTCCGTCCCAAAGTCCCTTTCGCGACAGCGGTAAAACAACCATTCCACCCCAACTTCGCATTCAATCAAGGTTTAGAGACCTCGCCAAGTATTTAAAAAAATCAATCAACAACAAAACGAATGGCAAACAACAAAGACATCGCCTGGACACCAATTTTATATTGTGTGGGAGCAGGAATTGCTGGACTCGCATTAGGAACATTTTTGGTCGCTCCAATGGTTCAAAAGATGAAAGCAAAAAAGCTAGCTGAAAAGAAAAAACCAGCAATAGCAAGTCCTACAAAAAAGTAGTGTTTAGAGACGCTCGTGGACACCTCAAAAAAGTATAACCCTGTTTTTTCAAACAGGCAAAAAAGACAATCATAATGAGTGATTATAACGACGAATTAATGCGTTACGAAGAAGCTGCTGAAGATCAGTATGACGACTACGATAACGATGATATGTACGATGACGAAGAAGACGACTTCGATTCTGGTTTTGAAGGATTAGAAGACGGCTACGACGAGGAGTACGAAGATGAATATGACGATTACGACGACTATGCAGATGAAGGCGAATACGACGATGATGCATACGACGACTATACACGTTCAAGTATTGGAAAAATTGATCCTAACGATAGAACGCTTACTGTAGTTGTAACTAACAAGTCTGGTGCTTCTGCCGAAGCTGTAATCTTTGGTGGTAATGCAGAATCTGCACAACCCAATGGTGTTTCAGTAGATATTGAAGAATCAAGTCACAAGGAAGTACGTGAAGAGAGTAAATCAAATCCGTTTAAGATTGCGGGAATGAAGTATTCTGTAAGTAGTCCTTTGCAGTTTGATAATGTATTGCGTATTGATCGTAGAACAGCATCTGGATCTAAAACTACCAGAGTGTATCAACCACGTAATGCGACTTCTCCACAGAACTTTACACAATCTCTTATCGACGATGATAACTTTGAGATGGATGTGACAGGACAAGACTCTTTAAGAGTAATTGTAGAAGATGGTGTAACTGCCGTATTCACATTTACAATTAAAGCGAGAGCAAATCTTGGAAACCTTTTAAAGGGAACTAATGTAGCAGAACTTTCACGAGCGCCAAGAACGACAGGTTTACCGCAGTTGGATTTAATCCGCAGGCGTAGACCAACAGCTTTAGGTATGCGTCCAAGACGTAAAGTGAGACGAGTACGAAGACGTCCAGCACCAAGAGTGCGCTACATAAAGAGACCAGTGGCTCGTAAAAAAGCACCGTCTCGTTTAGTAAGACGTAAAAGACGATAGTCTATATAGACACAGTCACGACTTTGTTACATAATAGCAGACAGCCAGAGTCGGTTTTCCCCCAAACCATATACTCTGGCTGTTTTTATTTCTAAGAACAATGAAAAAACAATCACATTCAAATACACTCGGTCAAAATAGAATTGACTACATCGTTTATCACAATGCAGATGATGTATCCCAACTATTAGAACAGTATGGTTTTGAAGCGCCAGATAATCCTACTCATCTTGCGGAAGCTATTAAAGAACTTACGCGAAAAAAGGGACGAAAGGTCATCAAGGAGTTGTTGCAGTTACATCCAGATAAGGATGTTATTTTAAAGCTCAACAAACCAAAAGAAGATGGTTTTTGTGGCGCGTGTTCGAACGATTCTTACAATACGGAAAGTAACTATTGCGCCAGTTGTGGTCATTCTAATTATGCTGGATCTGGTAATGAAAACAGCTTTTTAAGTCAGTTTGAAAATTACAAAGACAAGGAGCTTGAGCGCTATTACCAAACGATTGTAAAAAAGTCTAATACTAACCCACAAGACAAGAATCTAGCGCAAGAGGTACAAATGGTGTGGAACGAGATCCGTACCAGAAAACTAGCGCTTAAAAAAGAAGACGAACCTAAACCAGAAGCCTCTAAAAGTTTCAGTATTACAAAAGATGAAATGATCCTATTTGGTGTCGTTTTTATTGCTGGAGCACTCGTAGGACACGGTTTAAAATTCAATTTTAGCAATGTCAAATAAACAATCACAATACAATCAGGCGATTGATAACCTTACGTACTTGGTACTCAATTACCCAAAGCCTGTACAAGAATTACTTGCTAAAAGCAATGTGTTCTTTCAAGGCAAACCTTCAAAAGAACAACTTATTAATGAAGTTGTAGAACTACTTAAAGATGGCGATTCCGCTTTCGCGAAAGCGTTAGAAAATTTAATTCAGCGCTTTTCATCACAAGAAAACGATCAGTTTTGGGGCGCAATTGCCAAAGGCGCTGTAGGCATCCTTGGCGGTCTTTTCAAAAAGAAAAAGCGTGGAGGCGCACCAAATAATGGCGCTGCTGTAGCAGCTGCCCAAGCTCGAGCTTCTGCTCAAGCTGCTGCTGCAAAACGTGATATGGAAATGCGTATGCAACGTATGCGTGAGGAGCAAGAGCGTAAACGAAGAGAAGCGGAAGAGCGAAGAAGACAGGAAGAAGAACGTCGTCGTCGCGAAGCGGATGCAAAAAAGAAAGCTGACGAAGCCAAGAAGAAAAACAATATGATGCTGATGATAGGTGGAGGTGTTGTGGTTCTTGGTATTGGAGCTGTAGTATTAATGAAATCGGGACGTCCACCTATGCCGTATGGACAACCACCGATGCCAATGCCTAGATAATTATGACAAACACCTTTGCATTAACAGATTATGATGTTTTTCAAGAGGAAGAGTACGATAACTTCGGAGGCAGACGTCGTCGTAGAAAAAAACGTCGTCGCACTCGAAAACTAATGAAACGTAGACGGTCTTCTAAACGAAAATTAAGCAGACCGCCTTTGGGTCGTCCACCTATTAGAGTACGACCTAAAATAGTGCGTGGTCGCCCGATGAAGTTGCCTCCTATTAAAGTAGGAAGAGCGCCTGTAATAGTTCCACGGAGAAAGCCGAGACCTATAGTGACTGCTATAAAAGTGAAAAAGGCGCCTATCGTTAAGGCCAAAACACCCATTAGTCACTTAATAAGGAAGTCCAATCCAAAGCTTATCAAAAAACAACTTTCAGTTACTTCTCAAACTGAAGTAAAAGATATCAAAGCTGCTCAAGTAGAAGCGAGTAAAAAAGCAATGGAATCTGATGGTAAAACAAGTAAACTAGTTAAAGTGGTAGCCATTGTTGGCTTGGTTGGAGTCACAGGGTTTGGTATTTATAAATTCATTCAAAACAAAAAAATAAGCAATGGACATATTAGCACAAGTAAATGAGATTGATGTAGAAGCACCAGGAGAGTTACAAGAAGGGTTTCTGGTTGCATCCATCAAAAATGTAGGTACAGAAAAAGCAACGGTAAATGGTGTGACTTTGGATCCTGGGGAAGCAAAAGGCTATCCATTTGTGGGGAAAGGTTATAAGAAGATCACTTATGATACGAGTGGCACTACACTTAGAATAATGCAAATTCTTTAATTTTTTATATGATTACTGGAGAAACAGAACAAATACTAGATCGCCACTTGCAAGACGAGTACGACGATTTCTTTGGTAATAAGAAGAAACGCCGAGCGCGAAGAGCAAAACGTAAAGCAAAACGACTTGCTAGAAGAACAACAAGGCGATCAGCACCAAAACGTATTGAGCGTAAACAGAAGCAACAACGCTTTTTTAAAGATGTTGGACAAGTATATAGAGATATTGGTGGCGCTACTGCCATAGGTGCGGCAATAGATTCTATTACTAAACCTAATTTGCCTGCTGATTATGGTGCGTCAACGCTTCCAGAACAATCTGATTTTTCAATTGATATGGGAGCACCAAAAGAACCTGAAGAGGAGAAAAAAGGGATTCCAACAGTAGTCTATGTTTTAGGAGGTGTTGTAGTTGTCGGAGTTATTGGATTAGCAGTAATGAGTAGTCAAAAAAACAAACAATATCAGTAATACTAGCGTGTGATTACAACCATTCCATCAAATAGAGAGCGTTTTCGGATTAAGCTTACAGTTTTGGCTTTAGAGCCATTTCAGTTAGGGATTCGTGTGTATGACCCTCGTTATGCGAACTCTTATTACTTCCGTAGAAAAGCAGCTTTCGCGAAAGCGGGAACAAAAAGAGAGTTTGTAATCTCTCTTCCTGTTTCTCCAGAAGTACTAGAAATGGAAGTTTACGATAAAAAGACTGTAGATGATGATGCGTTTGAAATATTGAATGTCAAGATTGAAAAAATGTCGCCTGTTGAAATGTGGGCGACAGATGAGCAACATCGCTTTTTAGAGTTTGCTATTCAGTTTGCCCAAAAAGCGGGTTATGTGTCTGCTGGTTTTTATGAAAGTAGCGATCACGAGTTTTTATTTCAGTATTTAACAAAAATTACAGATCCTTTTGGTGGAGAGTTGGTTACACCAGCCAGAACACATCGCAAAATGCCACGTGTTCAAATATCACAGAGATTATTCAAATCGTACACGATACCCATTAGAGTTGCCATTCTCGCTCACGAAGGGTGTCATTGGTTTCTAAACACCAGAAGCCAAACCACTGCCGATTTATGCGGAATAAAGCAATATCTCGATTATGGATTCCCGACAATTGAAGCGGTTTATGCGGTCACTAAAGTATTCGGTAAAAATCCTGAAATGGTAGGTGCTTCTCAAATAGAGCGCACGAAGGATGTTATTGATTTTATAGAAAATTATAGAGCAAATGCGTAGAGCAAAATACAATTGGTTTGATAAGCAAGCTGCCGTGCGCAACTACTATCAACAATTACAAAAAGATAATGATGTTACTCAAATTACCGTAACAAATCATACCGATGACATTAGAAAAGTGTGTCTTTGGGGCGCGATTTCCTGCGTGCCACTTACTGATCCTATGTTTTTAGAAGGTGTTGCAACCAAAACTATTATTGTTGAGAAGCATCCTCAAGAACTGATTTATAATCCTGTTACTGACTTGTTTTATGTAATTAATCAACTATCAGATTCAGTTTCTGTTGTTAATACTTCTGGTGCGGTTGTGACGACTATTGATTTGTATCAACAAACACAAATAGTTCAAACTGGTGGTGGATCTGGAGTTGGAGAAAGAACTGCTCGTAGAGAACAAGTAAATCCACTAAAGTCACCAGGAACTATAAGTCCAGCTGCAATAGCTGTAAATACTAAAAGTGATAGTGCAGAATATGGGATGATTGCAGTAGCCTGTTCTGTATCTAATGAAGTGGTTTTTATTAACACCAGTAACACTATCGAGCGTAGAGAAACTGTTGGAAAAAGACCTATTGACATTACTTACAATCCAGTAGATGATTGTTATTACACAACTAACCTAGTTTCTGGTACGATTTCAAAAATATGTATTAATCGTCGCGTAAATAATCTACCACCGATTGAAGCTGCTAGGACTATAGGTGTAAATACTGATAATGGTGATTTGTATATACATAGTCTTAAAGACGGATCTGTAAATATATATGATGTTCAAGGTAATCTAAAAGGATCTGTTGGTTCTGTACGTTCAGAGATTGTTTCTTTTCTATTTCATCCCGTTACCAAGAATATGTATATGGTACTTAATGGCGCTAATACTGTTGTAGTATTAGACACAACGAGGTTTGTAGCAATTAGAAAAATTAATACAGGTAATGATCCTGTAGAAATAGCTTACAATATTAATAATGGGTTAATGTATATAGGTAATCGTGGCGATCAAACGTTTACCAGAATAGATGCTAAACATCAAGTTATAGATACCATTAAATCAGAAAGTTTTGGTGTTGGTTTGGCTATTAGTACAAAAGACGATATAGTAGCTGTTAGTAATTCAGCAAATGATACTGTAACTATTTCTGGCATTCAAGGTGGTCCAACGGTAACCGTAAATGATGAGTATTATGAATACCGTGAAGACTTTCAACATAACCCAACATTGATTTCTCATTTAAAGATCGTGGCTTCAGGAGAAGATCGTATCAATGCTTTGCAACTCATTGAAAAGTCTGCTGCAGGAAAAGAATCGTGTCAAACCCTATCATTAAGTAATCATCAAAGTCCGCAAAACTTTGGGAATATTTCAGAGGTATTTAACATAGATGGAGACATCATAGATGGTCATTCTATCTGGTGTTTTAAAATAAACCCAAAACAGGTAGTTACTTTCCTGATCTACCATAAGCAGTTCGAGATGTATAATATGCTTCCCGACAAAACAAGAATATCTACTGGTGTCCAAATGAGTGAGGGCATTCCAGCATCGTGGCTCGAATATAACGAAAACGAGCCACCAGATGAGTCAGCTTATTAATATAGCCTTAAGCCAATACGGTGTTACTGAAATTGTAGGTTCAGAACACAATCCCATAGTACTTAATTACTTCAAAGAAATTGGTCACAAATGGGTAACCACAGATGAAACCGCTTGGTGTTCTTCATTTGTAAATTGGGTAGCACTTCGAGCAAATGTAGAACGCAGTAATAAACTGACAGCACGTTCGTGGCTCAATGTCGGTACCGAGATCAAACAACCAAAACTCAATGATCTGGTCATTTTCTGGCGCTATAAAAAGTCAAGCTGGAAAGGTCACGTAGGTTTCTTTATTGGTTACACCGAAGACAAAAAATACATCTATGTCTTAGGTGGCAACCAAAACAATCAAGTAAACATTAAAAAATATCCAGCGTATCGCCTTTTAGGTTTTAGACGCTTATCACCTATTAACTCTTAAATCTAAACAGATGCAAAAAGTAGATTACCTCATTATACAAAGTACAGATACTTCTGAAGCAAAAGATTTTGACAAGGAAGTCATCATCAAACAGCACACATCATCCATTCGTGATGGTGGTTTTAATTGGAACCGTCCAGGCATTGATTATCTCGTATTACAAGATGGCACTTTACAGACTATTATTGATGAAGATAACCCAACGACCATTGATTTATGGGGAATCTCGCACGGTAAAAATGCAGTTACAGGTATTGCTAAACATATTGCTTATGTAGGTGGTAGAACACTCAAAGAAGCTTGGGATAAGGATACACGTACCGATGAACAAAAGCAGGCACTTGAAGCCATTGTGAAGTTTTATATACTGCGGTTTCCAGATATTGTGATTGCTGGTTTTAATGAAATTCCAGCTAAAGCAGATGAAGATAATCCTGGATTTGAAGTAGCAGAGTGGCTTAGAGAGTTAGAAATCCCTGAGCATAATATTTTCAAAAGATAATAGATGAAAACGATACTCACTTTAGGTGTAGGTTTTTGGCTAGGCAGACAGATTTATATCAATTACGATAAGCGCACTGCACTCAAAAAAGAAGCACAACTCAAAGCACGTCTTCAGAAGTTTTTAGAAGACAATGATTTTAGTAAAACCGAAAGTAAAAAACAAAGTAACCGCATTGTAGGTTAAACCCAATGGCAATTCAAGTAAACGTAGATAACCGCATTTTTTTAATTCCAGAAGCAGACGATCCGTGTGACTTCTGGACGAGCTACTATACAAAACTCAAAAGTGAGCTAGGTAAAGAGAATGCAAAAATGATTTGGCTCATTACTTGGAAAACTAATGGATCAACATCTTGTACTACGAGTCCAAATTTTAATAAATGGCTTAATCAAAATAACCTAGATGTATCTAATATGGCTACAAGAACGATTTCCGATTTATCTGAAATAGGTGGTAATCTATTTGGATTAGGTAAAAATCTAACTAAGATATTATCCATCGGTGTTCCTGTGATACTGGCAGTTGTTCTCGTAGGTACTATTGTTCTGCTCCGTAATTCGGCAAAAGATGCTGATGTATCAGATCTCGCAATGCTCACACCAGCTGGTCGTGGCTTAAAATTGTTGGGCAAATGAGTATGACATACAAAATCATAGGCGCAAGTGTGGGAACACTCTTAATAGGATCGACGTTTCTCTCTATGCGAAAGCGCAGTCGAGATATGAGAACTAGCAAATTACTTTCGGCGATTCAGGCACAGATTCAGCCCATATCTAGTGGACTTACTTCTCAAAATGCTTTTGATATTCATTATTTGAATAAAGTCTTACAAACAGTAAATCGAGAAGTATTAGTGCTAAAAACTAGTACTGCTTCTCGCTATGCAGATCAGATTTATAAGTCTTGGGGAAGCTGGTATGAAGGTGGCGATGATGAGGAAAAAGTCTACGGTGTATTCAGAAAAATGAAAGATAAAGTTCAGGTATCTCAAGTAGCAAAAGCCTACCAAGAAACCTACTCAAAAAACTTAATTGACACACTCAAAGATCGCTTTGAAAAAGATGAAATAACCATAGTGCTTAATATTATTAAAGCACTACCTAATTACAGAACAGCATAATATGGAAATCTCAAAAACAGGATGGTGGATGATAGGAGGTGCAGGTTTTGGCGTACTAGGAATAGGCGCTTTTGTTATGCTTTCGCGAAAGCGTACAAAAACTAACTCTGCAAATCAAACGACAGCAACCGCTATTGGTAATGGCGTGCAAGTCACTACTGGAAACGTAGGAACAACCAAACAAGAACCCAATTGGAACAGCCCTTTTGATATGAATTATCTAACAGATGTTCAAAAATGGGTAGCACCGAAAAGCATAAAGGTGTTAGATGATGCTTCCGCTAAAAAGTTGGCAAAGATCATTAAAGAAGCTAAAGGGTCATTCAATGATGATGAAGATGCTGTTAAAGGTGTTTTTGGAAAGAAGCTGAGAGACAAAACCCAAATAGCAAGCTTATCTAAAGCTTTTTATGGACTGTACAAAAAGGATATGTGGCAACACTTAAATAGCTTTTTAAGTCAAAGCGAAATGAAGGAGTATGTCTCAAAATATGTCAACCGATTACCAAATTATCAATCATAAAACGAATCAATGAAACAAACTAATTCTAAAAAAGTACCTTCATTTATGGCTAAGAATAAAGATATTCTTGTCGTAGGTGGTGTTATTGTGGTTCTTGCAGGAGCTGCGGTCACATACTATTATATCACTAAAAAGAAAGATAAAGCAGCGACTGTCAGTAATAATTCAGGTACGACAACTGTCAATACATCTGGAACTTCAACAACATATCAATCTCCACCTTTTGTACCTGTAGGAACAATACCAAGCTCTTCTTCAAGCACAAAACCCATAATTGCTAAACGAGGTTATCCTATAAAAATGGGAAGCCGTCACGCAGATGTAAAAGTCCTGCAACGCTATCTAAAAATCTACAAAGAAGATTTAGGACGCAGCGGACCAAAACGTGATGGTGTGGATGGCATCTTTGGACCTAAAACATCAAGAGCTGCACAAAAACGATTAAAGAAAACTGTGTTTACACAAACCGATATTGCTGGTATGCGTAAAGCACTATTAAGTCTAGGTAAATAATGAGCGAGCAAACGATACAAAAAGGATTTTTAATAGCTGGCGGATTGCTTGGTTTGGGATTATTGGGTTATCTCTTTTTCAGAGAAAAAGAAGAAGTTATTGAAGAGGCAGAATTTACAATTGTAGAAGATTCAAAGCCCATAAAAGTAAAGAAACCTACACCTATAAAAGAAGAGGTCTCTGTAGTTGAGATGGAGCCTATTATTCCCGTGGAAAAGGACGAGAAATCAGTCGTTGTAAAGCCGGAAGTACCACCAGAACCAAATGATGATTTTCCATTAAAATTAGGAAGTAAAGGAGAACGCGTGCAACAGCTTCGCGTTTATCTCTTAAAAAACCACGGTGCTGCTCCTGGCTTGATAACAAATGAATTTGATACGGTTACTGAAGAACGTGTTTTACGGTTTTATAAAGTAAAGGAAGTTTCTGAAGAACTATTCCAAGAGCGTAATATAGCTAACATAAAAAAGCAGCATAAAGATGCCAGAAAAAAGAAGCATTAAAGATTTAATCAATGGTCTGGTAGATAAAGATGGTCTCAAGACAGAAGTCACGGTTACTTTAACAAACCAAACGCTGACTAAGATTGTTTTGGCACTATTAGCCTCAGGAGCAACAATAGTTGTGGTTGCTCATATTACAAAGAACTTATTTCCAAATCACCAATTAACAGCCTTGAAAGCAGATATTTCAGCAATTAAATCAACCCTTAAAAAGCAACTTAAATGATAGAGATTTTACAACACATTTCAAATTACCTCAATAGCCTCGATTGGGCGTACATCTTAACTTTTATTGTTATCGCCTACGGTTTAAATCACTACAGAGCTACTGACTTTTTCTATGAAGTTTTCAAGATAAAGATAGCGACACGCTATCGTGTGTTCATCATTGGTTTAGTGTATGGCATCGCTTTGTATTTCATACGAGGCTTTCAACTTAAAATGATAGAATGTCTATTGCAATCCTTTGCTTTTGCACTGGTATTTCATAAGCTACTTCTTGAAAAATTTTTAAATCGATTATTTCAAACTAAACCTAAAGAATAATGAAATTCTGGAAGCCATTTTTACTGGTACTGTGGATTGCAGGAATTATTCTACTTCTAGTTTTCTATATCATCCCACAAGAAGAAGCATTGAATACTGATACCATTAAAAAGTTAGAAGAGGCGAACGAGAAACTGGAGCTTAAAAATGGCACTCTTGATTTGGAAATTATAAAACTCAAAAAGCAAGCTGATAGTTTATCTGGCAAAATATACTCAAGTAGTCAAACTATACACAAATTACAAAATGAACTCGATGAGAAAATTGATTCTATTACTAGGATGTCTGCTATGGACTTGTACGGTTATTTCGCAAGATTTAAAGCCGATTCTACAAGACATAAATAGTGAGCAGTATTTCTGTTTTACTATAGAACAATCTCGTTTTGTCGCTAAGCGATTAGAGTTTAGCTTATTTCAAGATAGTATTATCGATACGTTAAAGATTAGAAATTTAAGATGGCAACATTTACTTCATAAAAAGGATACGATCATTTTCAAATTAGAAGATAAAGTTGAGAATCTTGTATTGGTTAAGGAAAATGATAAAGTTCAGATTCAAGAGCTGAACTTGACCATTAGAAAACAGAACAAACGAATAAAAAGAGGTAAGCTAGAACGCTGGTTTTTTGGTGGTGGCTTACTCATATTAACCGGAATAATAATAGCACAATAATGAGTATAGTAGGATATCAAAGCAATACAACACAAGCACAAGGTGGCGGATTAATAGTAAACACTCAGCGAGAGTTGAGTGTGCCACCTAATCATTTAAACCCAGATTTATTTCACTCTCCAGCGCGTAATATTTATGCAGTGATTAACGAGAATATCGTAATCGGTAAGGATATCAGACTTCGCACAAGATCTGGTGCAAAAGAAATTGCAGGATGGCAAGTAAGTCTTCCAGCTCCTTTAGTTAAGAATCCTCAAGGCGAATACACTGGGACACTACTTAGTAGAGAAGGAAAACCGTTTTTCTATGCCATAGATGATGATGGTAGAGTATTTATGTCTGGCAAGTTTAATAGCCCTGAGGACGAAGTGATCTTAAATATCAATCCTTATATAGCGGAGTTACCTTTAAAATACAGATCATTTCTTGACCGTGAAGCGCCAGTACCAGCTAAAAGAAGAGTTGCTAAAAAAGAGGCTAAACTATAATACCGCTTTCGCGAAATCGAGTTTACGAGATTCACGACCAACGGGAGAGTGAAGCGGTAAAGCGTAAAACTATTTATGGATTTATTAAAAATTTTAGCGATTGTATTAGGTGCTACTGGCTTTTGGAAACTTGTAGAAGTGTTGCTACAATTGGGAGTACAAAAACGCCTTAAAAATGCCGAAATACGAAATCTCAATGTTCAGGCTAATAGTCTTGTGGTAGAAAACTATAAGCTATGGTCTGAGAATATGGAAAAGCGGTTAAAGCAACTGGAGAGCAAGAATGCATTAATGAATAAAACCATAACCAAACAACGTGATCGTATTACAGAATTAGAGAAATACGTAGATCAACTTGAAGCAGAAATACAATCTTATAAAAAAAGAAACAGAGATGAACGTGGACAAAGGAAATAGTACATTGAACCTACTTTTTGGAACTTTTATATTATTAAGTGCCGTAAAAATGGGATCAGATTTATACTTAAGATATAAGAGAAGTAAAGAGCCCGTAAAAGGTTGTGGTTGTGGTAAAAAGTAATAACCAACATATCTATGTTGGCTTAGGCACCTTATCAGTTTTACTGTTGGGTGCTTTTATCGTTTACAAAACGAAGAAGCTCAAAAAGAAACAAGTTCAAATTATTGGTCAACGCTCTATAGACTTATCTGTATTCGACAGTCCAGATCTTCCTGGTTCTGGTAATTGTATGGATAGGCAGTTGATTTTTATGCTTCAACAACTTGAAGCTCGAACAGGCTATCCAATTTTTAACTGGATCAATTCTGGTGCTCGAAGTCCTTCTCACAATAGTAAGGTTGGTGGTGTTTCTAATTCTTCACATAAAATGCCAACCTGTAAAGCTGTTGATATTAAGGCTTCAACAACATTTATTCGTAATCACCTTGTATCTGTAGCTCGCGATGTCGGGTTTAAGCGCATAGGTGTTGGTAGAACTTTTGTGCATCTCGATACTGATAACTTAAAATCTCAATATGTGGCTTGGGGATATCCTAGTGGTACTCCTGCGGAGGTTAACCCTTTTGTATAAAATAAAATTATTAGTAAATCAGCTAACTATCTTGTTATTAATCGATTTTACGGTTTACCTCTTTTTTAAACCTTTCATTTTTGTTAACTTGTTCTGCTTGACCGTTACGAGTTAACTCCCTATAACTTTATCGGAATTAATATAGACCCTTTTGGGTCTAGAATTGTTTTGCTTATGCTTAAAGAGTAATTGATGTTTTGAAAGGAAAAATTAGCAGATTCTAATTTAATATTAAACAAAAAGAAAAATATATATTGTAGATTTTAATGAGTGAAAAGGAGTTAAATAATTTCGATTTTTTAGATGAAATAAGTAAAGGGAGAACTTATAGCCTTTTATTTCCTATTGAAGAAGATGGGATTGCAATTGCGCAACTTTATGAAAATATTTTATTAGGGATTTATGAAGATGAACAGTTTACAGGTGAAGATATTCATAATATATATAGGAATATTCAAGGTTATGTTGCTGGAGGTGATAATGTAAGCTTCCCTTAAAACCGAACTGTTTAAAAGTAGAATAATAA
>TARA_R110002051_G_scaffold76176_1_pt1 | contig 22460 bp, 19 predicted proteins | sample TARA_R110002051 | Tara Oceans TARA_R110002051 (sample SAMEA4397023) | marine metagenome | biome: Polar Biome; feature: [MES] marine water layer (ENVO:01000295) within the mesopelagic zone...; material: water (ENVO:00002006), including particulate matter (ENVO:01000060) such as......
ATGTGCGCAAGAAGTTGCGCAGATGGGGTTTTGGATGGGCTTGGGTGATGGCTGTGACTATGCGATTGGTCACAATCCCAACCAGAAACAAAAAAGCCCGCCGGGGAGGCGGGCTCTGGTACAAACGCATGGGGCACCGGCTAGCGATACCCTGACGCGCTTTACTCTATAGACGAACGCGGTGCTACGCGCTGGTCGTTGTTGGAAATGGTCACTTCCACCCGACGGTTCTGCGCCCGGCTGGATGCCGAATCGTTGCTGGCGACGGGGTACTGCTCGCCGTAGCCGACTACCTGAACCCGCTGGGCACTAACACCCGCACGGGTCAATGCACGGAGCACGGACTCGGCGCGGCGCTGAGACAGCTGCTGGTTATAGGAAGCGGCACCGGTACTGTCGGTATAGCCCTCTACCACCAGTTGGCGCTCGGGATTGTCATTGAGAAAATTGGCCAGTTTCTGCACGTCGCGCGTGCCTGACGGCTTCAGCTCGGACTTGTCGACGTCGAACAGCACGTCGCCTAAGGTAACCAGCGTACCGCGCGCGGTCTGCTTGGCCTTCAGCTCGTCCTGCAACTTGCGGATTTGCTCCTCGCGTGACGCCAACTGCTGTTCACTGGACTTCAGCTGCTGCTGACTCGATTGCAATTGCTGCTCACGTGACGACAGTTGAGCTTCAGCGCGCTTGGCAGCGGACTGCTCCAAATCCGCCTCTGCGGTCCGCAAAGCGATGGTCTGCTCGGCCAGCTCAATGCGGCGCTGAGCCACATAAGAGAGTTGGTCGACTTGCTTCTTGTCACCATTTTCAAAGGCGCGGCTGGCCTGATCGACAGCCTTGCCAGCGTCTTCGGTCTCCAGCGCGGCCATCTGGCTGGCGCGGGGGTCACTTTGCAGTTGGGTATATTGGGCTTGAGCCTGCTGCAGGTTGCTGTTGGGCTGCGAAGCACAAGCAGACAGGCCGATGGCCGCGGCGAGCACGGTGGAAATAGTCATTAATTTGTTCATAACAGGTAATCCTTGGGTGAAGGCGATGGGGAAGGGGACGTCTTGATCACTGAGCGCTGCGCATACCCTCTTCACGCAGATCCTCAATCCCCTGGCTAGCGTCCTTCAGGGCCTTTTGCGTCTTGGCAGCCCGCGCCTTGCGCTCGGCAACACGTGCATCCCACTCAGCTTGCTCAGCGAGTACGCGTGCCTTGTCATAATCCTTTTCCTGCATGGCCATTTCGGCCTGCTTCCACTTGTCCCGTGCGGAACGCATCTCCACCGCTGAATACTCGGTAGCCTCGGCACTGACTGCGGCGTTCACGGCTGATTCGGTCAGGGCGAACTGGGCAGTTGGGGGGTTACCCGCGCAACCCACTAGCAGCAAACCACCCAACGCCACAGCCGCCAGCATGGGCAGTCGAAAATGCGATAGGGGGTTTTTGATGGTGTTCATGTTCATGATCAGTCTCCAATGGAAATCTCGCCTGACGGATCAGAACAGCGGCCGCAAGCATTTTTTTGATTCTTTTTTGATTCATAGCCTGATCATCTGCTTCCGGGCCGGACATACACGAATTACTGGCACGACTTAGACACCGCCCTTTGTCGCCCGTTCCAACTCTTTATCAGGCGAGACGCGAAGCGATATAAAAGAAAGCGGCATCTGACCGCCCCGATAAGCTCTGGTACCCTGACAGCCCTAGCACCAACATCCCGCATTCCCGAAAAAACTGAGGTACCGCATGATCTGGACTGTTTACTTATCTGGCGAGATCCATACCGATTGGCGCAATCAGGTTCAAGCCGGGGCAGAAGCCGCCGGCTTGCCGGTGGAATTCACCGCCCCTGTCACCCATCACGAATCCAGCGACGCGGCCGGCGATGTGCTGGGCAAGCCCGATGTACCCTTCTGGCGCGATCACCAGTCCGCCAAGGTCAATGGCATACGCACCAAGACGCTGCTGGAACAGTGCGATGTGGCAGTGATTCGCTTTGGCGACAAGTACAAACAGTGGAACGCCGCCTTCGATGCCGGCTACTGCGCCGCTATGGGCACGCCCTACATTACCCTGCACGATGAAGACATCATCCATCCGCTGAAGGAAGTGGACGCAGCGGCGATGGCATGGGCGCAGACTCCCGAGCAGGTGGTCGAGGTATTGAAGTACGTTACCTCAGCCAGATAACAGCGGTACTCTATAGAACCTCTATAAAACCCGTTTTGCAGGAGCGAAACTGCCTTGTACCTGCCCGAGCACTTTGCCGAAGACCGGCCCGAGCAACTGCACGCTCTGATGCGCGCCTACCCGCTGGGCGCGCTGGTTATGCACACAGACGCCGGCCTGGATGCCAACCACATCCCCTTTGAACTGTTGGCAGAGCAGGGCGCACAGGGCGTGCTGCAAGGCCATATCGCCCGCGCCAATCCTCTGGTGCACCAGATCACTGACGGCGCGCCCGTGCTGGTGATCTTTCAGGGGCCGCAGGGCTATATCTCGCCCAACTGGTACCCCAGCAAGCACGAAACCCACCGCCAGGTGCCGACATGGAATTATCAGGTAGTGCATGCCCATGGCCGCATTCGCCTGCGTGACGATGAGCGCTTCGTCCGCGGTCTGGTAGCACGGTTGACCCGTGAACATGAAGCCCAGGCCGGGCCCGAACGCCCCTGGAAGATGACCGACTCCAGCCCGGACTATATCAGTGAGATGCTGGCGAAAATTGTCGGTATCGAGATCGAGATTGAACGCTTGGTGGGTAAGTTCAAGCTGAGCCAGAACAAGGCTGCTGCGGATGTGGCGGGGGTGGTGGACGCGCTGGATGAGCGTGGGCAGGAAACGTTGGCAGATAGCATGCGTACGGCGCCTGAAGCAGAAAATCAGTAATACGTTTGGGTGCGAGTAGATCTGCCTGAATACCGACAGGAATCAATAGGGTCAGGAATCAATAGGGTCGAATCAATAGGGTCAGTGTCATTGATTTTGATTCGAGCTCTTAACTTAAATCTGATCTTGGGTAAGTGACATATCATTTTCCTTCGCAGTTTGGGGTGTTAAATCTATGCAGCTTTTTCTCTATTTCATTTTTAATTAATTTGGCTATTCTTTTAGGGTTATTTAAGAATCTGTCGCAATATTCTGCTTTGTCTTCGGAGAAAGCAGAGGCTATAAGTTTTCTGATCATGGTGGACTCATCATTCTTATGATTTCCTTCCAGAACAGAGGCATAAATTGATTTTGAGTTTTCGGAGTAATCTAGTGATGTCTCTATGCTAAGCCCATTCGAACGTAATTCGTATACCAAAGGATACGAGACGATCTTGTTTATAGAGTGAAAATAGTCTTTATGGTTTATTATTAAATTTATTTTCGATTCGCTTTCGCGTACGTCGATAGGTCCATCAAAAAAATCCACGGCAGAGACAAATCCGAAATGTGGATTGTAGAATCGGAGTGTTTTGTGTCTCCCGTCGTTACTGCCACAGAATACAATGAATTTTTGCTTTTTTTGTTTGGGCGATGCCACATTCGCGGCTAATGGAACTTCCTGTATCTGTATGGCTGGAAAATCTGATCCGCAACCAGGGGATTGGTTGTATTTGGCCATTGATATTGTCTCGCCGTTTGTGCGTGAGACTGATATCTTTCCGGTGTTGTACATAAACTCTTTATTATCGTCATAGACAGGTATCGTGAAGAATTCATAGATTACCCCGTTGTCAACTAGTCTGTTAGATGGCGAGAAGTTGCTTTCAGCAAGCACGAGATGGCTTTGCAAGAGAATTATAAGCGCCAATATTACGCGTCCTAACATGGTCGCTCCTACCCCTTCAATTTAATTTAGTTATATATATTCTTGCGTGTTTCGCGAATTTCGGGACCAGTTTAGCATGAGGTTGTGCTTCAGGTTTAAAGTTGGCGTTCTATGTTAAAGACGTTTTGAACAATGGGGTCGGGGAATCAATGAATCTGACCCTATTGATTCTGAACCTGGGAGACTGACCCTATTGATTCAGCCCCAGCGTGTCTTAACTGCTCCTGCCAATACCCCCCGCAACACTCAGCAAGCCATTGCAGCGTTCAATAATCGCTGCAACGCAGGTGCTCTTATCAATTTTGCTGATATAGAGGCATTTTGCCAGAGACTCCTTTATTCTCCGCATGCGCAGGTTTTACGCGCTGGGTCTAAACCCAAAATAAAAATCATAAAAATGGAACATTGGAGGTTTACATTGCCAACGCATCATTGGTATCAAGCGGCTGTGCCTATGGCACTATCAGCTATCATGCTAAGCGGTTGTTTGGGTGGTGGGGGAGGCGGTGGGAGTTCTGATGCGCCTCCAGACTCAGGAGCTCCGGAAGTCACCCGCGCGCACGATAGCCGCGTTTTCCAGGCGGTCTTGCCTACAACCGATCCCGCCGCGCTGTTAAACGCGCAGGTCTATACTGGCACATATCCTGGCTTGCAAGGCGATGCGCTGTACACGGTAGAAGTGCCTAATGATTGGGATGGTGTTGGCCTGATCATGTGGACGCGCGGTTATGGCGGCGAGAACCTGGAGTTAGGTCTTTCGATGCCTGCTGCGGCGTGGCGTCAAGCCGTCATAGACGCCGGTTACGCCTGGGCTTCCTCATCCTATTCTGCGAATTGGTATGACGCGCGAGCGGGTCTTGAAGATACCAATAAGCTCGCTCTCAATTTCGTGGATTACGTTGAGTATGACCACAGTTTGAGACTTGATACGCCCAGCCAGTATCTCATCTCGGGTGGATCTCTGGGCGGGCATATTGCTGCCGCTGCGGTAGATCGGGAAAATATCGAACGTACCCAGTTCAAGGTTGATTATGCTGGCGCCGCGCCCTTTTGTCAGTCCGAACAGAATCAATTCCAATGGCTGGGCGACTATACCCGCGTGATGATGCAATTGTCCGGTTACGGTGATGAAGAGTATTCACAGTTCCAGGATCTGGTCGGCACCTTCACTGACTACGGACAGGTGTCATTGCTGACCAACCCGGGTCCGATGGTGACTGCCCTGTTCAACACCCACAACAACGGTCTGCCTAACTGGACTTCGCCCAAAGGCGTTGAAGGCCAGCGGTTGGTCGATATTGCCAGGAACCTGACTGGTGGCGAGCGTCCGATTTTTGATATTGGCTTTGCCTCGATCTTTCAGGACGTGGTTTTGAGCACCGGCGGGGCCAACGGCGACATCAATGGCATCCTGGCCACCAGCATGTATGGTAACGAGAATCAGGTGTTCCGCTGGACCACTGGTGCGGAGCCGACCGATGAAGAAATCGAATTCAACGAGGGGCTTTCCAGGGTCAGTGCCAATCCGGATGCCAACCCGTTGCGCGACGACGGCGTGCGTTGGATTCCGCTGGTTAACGGCGATTTTGATGTGCCCGTCATGACCATGCATACCCTGGGCGATTTCTACGTGCCATTCCGTCACCAGCAGCTTTACCGTGAACGAGCTGAGGAAAATGGTAACGAGGATCTGCTGGTCCAGCGTGCCATTCGCGCTCCCGGCCATTGTGACTTCTCGGACGGCGAGTACCAGGCCCTGATCAGTGACTGGCTGGGTTGGGTCAACGACGGCATCAAGCCTGCGGGTGACGACGTGCTGGATCCGGCTGTAGTAGCAGATGCCAACTACGGCTGTACGTTCACAGTGGTCGAGCGGGTAGCCTTGCCTGCTTGTACTCCTCCCTAAACCCTTTCGGGTAAAGGCCATGACGGGATCCTTCCGTCATGGCCTTTCCATGATTCCTTGGGCTCGGCGTTTATAAAACGCTATCACTGCGCCAACGGTTGCTGACGCTTGTGTTCCGTCGCATCGTATCGTTCTATGATCTTCTGCGCGGCTTCTGCATCCAGAGTCTTGCCCACCAGGAACGCATCGATCTGTTCGTAGGTCACGCCATGGGCGTGCTCATCCGGCCTGTCAGGCATCAACTCTTCAAGGTCAGCGGTCGGTACTTTGCCGACTAGCGTCGCTGGCGCTTCTAATCAATGGAATCAATGACACTGACCCTATTGATTCTATTGATTGGAAGAGCATGAATATCAAGCAAGCGCCCTCTATTATTCCTTGAATAATTGGTATTTATTACAAAAGATATAAAACTGTTTACATGCTAAAAATGAGAGTGCCCATGTTTATATGGAAAATTAATCGTGGGCGTTCCGTCTTTAAGCCCAAGTAAGCTGTATTACTGGAACAAGAACAAAACTGGGGCAGAAGGACAATTCTCGGTTGCTATCGCTCAGCTCAGTCTTACGTTGCACCGCGCTGTCAGTGGCTCCTTCCAACTGCAGGGCTCTTTAATCACTGCCGTGTGGTTGCTCCGGATGAAAAAAAAGACGCACAATCGCGATTTGGTGGTTATGCTCAACCTGTCAAATTAGTCAACAAGATCTAGGAGAAGGAATGCCTGAGACCATTTTTGCAACCAGCCTGTTACCCAGTATCAGAGACGTAATTACCTTCTGTATTGGCACTTTAATACTCGCAGCCTTGAAGTACTGGTTCACCAATTCCATAAGAGCAGTGCCTAAACTGTTTATGTTGATGCGCAAGCGCGAACTTAAGAAAATCAGGCGAACCCGCCGGAACCAATATGAAGTCCAAAGGCAATTGGCTAAAGAAAGTGCCTACTTTACTGCCTTCCTGGCCTCCGCTTCCGTCTCGCTCGGGCTGTTTGTACTCGTCTCCATGATCCAGCCCCAGCAAGTAAAGATAGCGCTTTGGGTGATGCTAATGATCCCAATACTGACATTCGAATGTCTGTGGCTTCTGCAACAGATGTACGTGGCTGAGCTCACCAAATTTGCAGGGCGTCTCCCTCAACGCTTCAGAACCATAAAACAGCCGTTGCAAGTTTCTTCATACCGCAAGCGGCTTCAAAAACAACGGCGAGAATCTAACCGCTGAACAATGGGGTCAGATACCTCTTGAATTTCAAGTCCCGACAACGCAATTGCTCTCTTGCTCTGACCCCCACTTGCGCTTGACCCGACAAGACTATTTGTTGGTGCTTAAATCCGACGGGTTTTTGCGCCAGCGCCGAAGGTTAGGGGCAGGGCGAGGCGTGTAGCCAGGCTCAGAAAGGCCACTGACCAGCAAGTGGCAGATAGCCAGAGCAACAGGGGCGCGGCGAAGGGGGTATTGCCCGCCAAGAAGCGGGTGATCGCGGACAGCGAGACCAGCACCAGGGTTGACCAGACCCACAGGGCCGGTGGAGGCTGGTGCCAGGCCTTCTGGAAGTAGAGTCGCAGGGCAACAGCGCAGGAAAGACTGCCCAGGGCACCGACGGTAATCAGGTGCAGGCTGGCGGCGGGGGAGTGCCCCCGGATCAGTGCGCTACCGGTGACTGCCGCCCCCACTGCCACCCAGGTGTAGCACAGCCCCAAACCCATCAAATCCGCCCGTTCCGGACAAAGCCAGAGGCGCCAGCGGACTATGCGCACCAGCAGGAGGACTGCGGCAACCAACAGCAGACCGCCAGCTGTCGGCGCCATTGAGGGCGCAAGCAGCAACAGCGCGGCGCCAGCAAGGGTCAGGATCAGCGCGGCCTCGATGCGGGGCTGTACTCGTGCCGCCTGGGCGATACCCTTTTTCTCCAGCGTGCCGCCGACTGCTGGGGCGATAATCCGGCCCCCCATGAACATCATCAGTAACAACAGGGCCAGAATGCCAAAATGCATAAGCCGGCGCTGGTCCGGTAGCGCTCCGTCACTGGCGCTTACCAGCCATGGTACCAGCAGCCACACTAGCGGCAGCAGGAAGAGCACCAGAAATAGCGGCCCCAGCATACGATTGCGCCACTTCTTCGCGGCCTGGAAACGCGGCACTACCAGGCAGGCCAGGGCCACCGCAAAGGCGGGACTTAGGGCCATGGCCGGAATTGTGTCGGGGGCAAGAATCCAGGTAATGCGTGCCGCCAGCCAGAGCCCGAAGAGGGGTAACAGCACGCGCGCCGGTTGCGGTCCCAGGGTGTAGCCGGCAATCAGCGCCAGGGCAAAGCCGAACATTAGTTCATGACCATGTCCGGCGCCCAAGAGACCTGGTGGCCAGCCTGTTCCCGATTGTACGGCCCAGAGCGACAGCGGCACGATGGCTGCCGCGAGCAGGGCCGCTGCGGGAAAGAACAGACGGAAACTCTGGATTTTCACGGCTCGGGACATTACTGGACTGACCTTTTGTGATCGTTACGCTCGCGGATTGCGTAGGGCTCTGCTGGTATCGTATCAGCTACAACTAGCAGCAACTTACGCCATTGCAGGACTGGGCGTCAGTGCGGTGAAAATTCAACGCACCAGGGGCGCTCTAAAGGCATCCTGGTCGAGAAACAAAGCTACCTGCTTAAAATTGGCTCGCTACATCGCTCTCAAGCCAGTGGTGCGCCTCATTGCTCCAGACGATCCTTGGCCGCCTCGATTATCGTGACGATCTCTTCGTGAACGTGCCTGATGCGCTTGGTCGCGCTCTCCGCATGTGCGACCAGCCACAGTGTTTCTTCCATTCTGGCTTCTGTAGGAATACGCAGCAGATCCTGTGCAAGAAAGCAGGGCAAAATCCCGATACCTACACCCGCTCTAATGGCTGCGCGTTGCGCTTCCAGCTGTGTGGTACGTATATCAGGTGTACGCTCCGTGAGCCTTTGCAACCAGCGATCTGCAGGCAGGTCGTGGCCCGCAGCCCAGCCCACCAGTCGCGTGGTGGCAAGGTCCGTGCTTGACTCAGGCGCGGCGTAAAGACCATAAGACATAGTGCCCACTCGCTTCCTCGTGAGAGCGCCACGCTCTGGGCGCACCACGCGCAGTGCAATATCGGCCTCGCCTCGCGCGATGGCTAGCGTTGGCACACCGGTCAGCAGTTCAAGCTCCAATGCGGGATGCTGCATAAGGAAGGGTTGAAGCGCCGGCAGCAGTAGGTGCGTGGTGATCGTTTCAGGTGCGGCAAGCCTGACAACACCTGTCATTTCCGAACCGTTTGAATCCGTGCGCGCCCGAAACCGGGCTATTGCAACCTCTACACGTTCTGCCTCTATCTCCAGCGCCCTTGCATCTTCAGTGGGGATGTATCCACTGGCGTGACGCACGAAAAGTGATGTGCCCAGTAGCTCTTCCAGAGCCGAAATACGCCGGCTGACGGTCTGAATACTGACGCCCAGGTGCCGCGCTGCGCCGCTCAAGCCGCCATGTCGAATGACCGCGGTAAAGTAGCGCAAGTTGTTCCAGTCCAATTCCTTGTTCATTTCGGGAAAACCGTCTTCCAAGTTTAACTATCGGTGTCGAGGGCCTTGCTGCGGGATGATTACCCCCTAGCCACAGGAGACTAAGCATGACACAGGATAGGTTCGAAGTTGGAAAGGCACGACTAGCGGAAATTGACGGTGACGCTGGAGAGCGGGTGATTGCTTCATTAGCCGATATTGCGCCAGACCTTGGGCGCTACATCATCGAATTTGGATTCGGAGACATCTATAGCCGGCCTGGCCTGGATCTGAAGAGCAGAGAGTTGGCCACCGTTGCGGCGCTGGTGGCATTGGGTAACGCTCGTCCGCAGCTTGAGGTGCATCTGCGCGCGGCCATGAATGTGGGCGTGACGCGTGAGGAGTTGGTGGAGGTGATCATCCAAATGTCACTGTACGCCGGTTTCCCCGCGTCCATCAACGGTATAGCGGCGCTGCGTACGATAGAGGATGATATTCATGTATGAGTCAACGGCTTTGATAGAACGGTATTTTCAGGCTTTCTCATCTGGGGATATCGAGGGCGCGCTTGCGTGTATCCATCAGGATGCGATCTGGCATGTAGACGGTGATCCAGAGGTTGTTACCACGGGCATCATCCGCGGCCGTGAGGCGGTTCGCGCGTGGTTGCTAGGCTTTCCTGACGGGTTTCGCCCGATCACATTTTCTATTGAACAGCAGTTTTCTGATCAGGCTGAGATTCTGGTGTTGGGTCGTTTCCGTCATCGGGTTTTGCCGAGCGAGAGCATTGTCGATAGCGACTATGCCATTCGCTTTACGCTTCGCGATGGCTTGATCGGTCGGTACCAGATCTTTGAAGATTCACTGCTGATCTCTCAGGCACGGGCGAACAGTTCGCCCGGTCGCATGATGCGTATCAATGGCGTCCTTTATGGGTGGGACGACGTGGGGCAGGGCAAACCCGTGGTATTCCTGCACGGCCTTTTTTTGGATCGCAGCTTCTGGGCTCCGCACCTGCATACCCTGGCGGCGCAGCGGCGCTGTGTTGCCTTCGATATGCCAGGGCATGGTGTCAGCACCTGGCGGGAGGGAATGGACCTTGACGCTATCGCGGAAGATATCGCGCTTTGGCTGATTGAAAATGATGCGGCACCCGCGACGCTGGTTGGGCACAGCCAGGGCGGCATGATCGCAATCCGGCTGGCAGCTAGCTACCCAGAACTGGTCGAGCGATTGATTCTAGTTAATACCAGTGCGCGCGCAGAGTTGATCAATCGGCTACCTGAATGGGAAAAGCGACGAGATGCTTTGCTGGATGGGCCGGAAAGGCGCCGCGAGGTATTTGGTGAAGTGCAACGCTTTACGACGACGGCGCAGTGGCGGGAGCAGCATTCGCTCGATGCCGAGAAAGAGCTGGAGCTCATGATGCGTCATGATCCGACATTGCTGAGCCATGCGTTGAGTGCTGCCATTTTCAAACGTGGCGACGTCCGAGAGCTTCTGCCTCGGATCGGTTGTCCGGTGACTGTGATATCCGGCGCACAGGACCTTGCGACACCGCCGTACCTAGCAGAGGAGATTGCGCGGTTGGTGCAGCATGGCGAGGTAGTCGTTATAGACGACGCTGCTCACCACGTACCGATAGAAGTACCTAAAAATTTTATCGAAGCTGTTCTAAACGAGGTCTAACATGGGGTTCGGTTCCCCCTCCTGTCGAGAGCTTGCCAGTTCAATTGCAGGGTATTCACACTACGACCGCCGACAGAGTGCGCGATATGCCTAAGAGCCCTGACCGACAAGCTCAAATTGGATTAGATTCAAGCTTATGAACGAATACTTGCAGACTCAGGGCCCGGTTGTCCGGGAAGAGCAATTAGTCGATGTGTATCAGGCAGGTCAGGATGTGCCAACCCCCTGGATCGCGATCAGCGACCAGGTCATGGGTGGCATTTCCATCGCAGAACTGCAGCCGGGTGACCGTCATGGCTCGCCCTGCACCTACCTATCTGGTCGCACCAGCCTGGAGAATAACGGCGGTTTCATACAGATGAAGCTTGAGATTGAGTCGAGCTGGTCGGGTGCAGACTACGCGGGCTTCTTTATTGAACTATGCGGTACGGCGCATGACTACAACCTGAACGTCAAAACCAGTCAATTGGACAGGCCCTGGCAGTCCTTTCGCTGCACTTTGCCGGTGGAGCCGCAATGGACGCGTTTTATCGTGCCCTATACCCAGCTGCAAGCTCACCGCACGGTCATTGAGCTAGACCCAGCGAAGATCCACAGCGTTGCTGTGGTCGCCATTGGCGAGGCATTCGATGTTGACGTCTGCGTTAAACGGTTCGGCTTCTACCGCCTAGATAACGGTCAATCTGCAGAATAAATTTGCCACCTTTCCTTGTCGGTTTTCTTGTCGCGGATCACTTTTTAGTGCCACCTTTTCTGCTACCTTCGGCTCTGCAATATATAGCAGCGTCAGGCTCGTATGCTGCGCAATAGAGCCCTTAAAGGGCGCTCTATTGGTGTGCAGGTGATCAGGTAACGCACCCTATTCTTTGGCTTGTAATGTCTCCTGCTCGCCATTGTTTACAGACTTGCGACGCTCCCGTTTAGCCATGCGCCCTGTCGGCCTTGCTGTCATCAGCTCGGCTCGCTTCTTGCTCTGGGTTTGGGCGTCTCTCATACATCAAGGAAGTGCATTGTGATAAAGCCCCTCGTAGTCCTGGTCAGTATTGCTAGCGGTGTGCTGTCTTTGCCTGTTTTTGCTTATCAGTATGGCGAATATGGCACCGAAACCACCTTTACCCTTATTAATGACTATCCCGGCCGTTATCGTGGCACAGCTAATTTCGACGGTGCCGCCAATCTGATGGAGGAACGGATGGCCCCGGGTTACACGACCTCGCGCCAGGCGTTCACGTGGACTGCTGGCGGTACGCAGCGCAGTTCCGAGAACGTGATAGCGACAGCTTCCGGCGTTACTGGCCGTAACCTGGTGATAGGTTCGCACTTTGACACGGTTTTCAACCGTCCAACCCTGGAAGGGCTTGATGACAACGCCTCTGGCGCCGGGGTGCTGACTGAAATTGCACGTAATCTCAGTGGCCTTGATTTTGAAGACGGTGTGACCTTTATCGGCTTTGGTGCAGAGGAGGAGGGCTTGCGCGGCTCGCGGGCCTACGTGGCTTCGCTGGATCAGCAGGCCCGCGATAACCTGACGGGCATGATCAATATCGACAGCCTGATCACTGGCGACATGATGTACGCCCATGCGGGAACCAACAGCGTCGGTAATACTGAACTGGCTTCACTGCGTGAGCATGTTTTCCGTATTGCCTCCGAGTTGGGAATCGACCTGTTTACCAACCCCGGTTTGAATGCGGGTTATCCCATAGGCACCGGTTGTTGCAGTGACGGTGACAGCTTCAACGAAGCCCTGGATATTCCCGTGCTGTATTTCGAATCAACCAACTGGGAGATCGGCGATTTCGATGGTTACGAGCAGACCACCAATCCTGCGGTGCCCGGTGGCAGTACCTGGCATAACCCGGCTACGGATAATGCGGAATTCCTTATCGGCGTGCTGGGTGAGGAGCGTGTTGCCCAACGCATGCGTGATTATTCACGTTTGATTACACGCCTGGTACTCGAAGCCACCAATACCGACTTGCGCTATTCAGCCCAGTCTGGTGCGAGCCTTGCTCGGGATATGCAAGACAACCTGGTCCGACAGCATCAAACCCTGACTCAGTTGCATGACCGGCGTTGGCTCAGCCTGCTGGGCGGTGCTCGCGAGGTCGGCAGTTTTGATGGCGCTGTCGGGATTGAAGGTGAAGTACAACCCAGCGGTGGTTTTGATCAAAGCGCTATCGAACGCGGGCGTCACGCCGCAGCTTATATATTGGCTGACTATCAGTTTACTGAGGCCCTGAATCTGGGGGTGAGCCTCAGCTATCAGCGCGCCAAGGACGAACGTGACTACGGTGGCGACCTGCAAAACAAAACCTGGCAGGCCGGTATTTATGCACAGCTTCATGACGGAGGGCCGACCTGGTTGAACGCTGAGCTGAGTGTGGGCCGTAGTGATCTTGAATCTACCCGTGCGCTGCATATTCAAGCTGACGGCGGCCCGGTGTTGTTGAGCCAGCGATTTGACGGCGAGACCGACGCCAGCTTCTATGGCGCTCGCCTGCTCGGCGGATACGATTTCAACCTTGGGCAGGTCAGAGTTGGGCCAATGGTGGGCGCAGACTACACGCGTTATTCCGTAGACAGTTTCAGTGAGAAAGGGGATCTGCGCACTGCGTTGGACTACGGTAGCGAAAAATTCGACTCCATTGAACTGAGCCTTGGAGCGCGGGCTTTTGGAGCGGTGGCTTTGAGCAAGGGGATGTTGCTTCAGCCCTATGCCAGCCTGGTTTGGGTGGAGGAGGTGGGTGATGGCCTGAGTGATAGTTTCCAGTTTGTGAGCCGTGGTGATGGCCTGGTGCGCGGTGCCGAGGGCCTGCCCGGCGCGGACAAGCACTTTGCCCGGGTCAAAGTCGGTGCCCAGCTAGCAGTCAGCGCCAACTTTGGCGTCTTCGCAGAAACCACCGCACGGGCAGCCCACGACGACGGTGATCAGTCGGGCTACGCGGTTGGAGCCCAGTTGTTGTTCTAAACTACGAGCTGGTAAAACCAAAGCTAAGCCTCTTGGTCCGCTCTTCAAGATCGGCTACGTCAAAATCGGAGACGCTCCAGCGGCGAATCTTGTCTTGCTCACGCAGCCATTATAGGGGCTCCTTGGGTGTTTTGACTTGGGGGTTGGTGGGTTCTGCTTCGCGACGGGGCCGTCGCTCCTACCAAGGGCGGGGCTTGCCGGCCCGGCCCTGTCATTCCCGCGCAGGCGGTTCGGTTTTTTCCGCTGAGGTGATAGGCGACTGACTCCGTTAAGGGGCACGAAGGCCGGCTCCGAATGACCGGTCTTCGCTTCCCGTTTTGCGCCCCGACTAGCCCGACGGGCTCAAGCGGCCACTACCGATACCGGAATGCCGTTGAGCACCGCATTGCCAGACAATACGTCGACGACCTGATCATCGGTGATGTCATTGACGTTGATGCCGGGGTTGCTCTGCGCGACGCGCAGGCTGATCCCTTCACGGTCGTGGCCCCAGCCGTGTGGCAGGCAGACTACGCCGGGCATGATGTCGTCACTGACCTGGACGCTGACCAGCAGCTCGCCAGTGCGTGACATGATGCGTGCCTGTTTGCCACTGGCCAGGCCCAGGCGCTCGGCATCAGCAGGGTTGACCAGCAGGGCGCAGCGGTCGTTGCCTTTGACCAGGCGCTGGCTGTTGTGCATCCAGGAGTTGTTGGTACGCAGATCACGCCGCCCGATCAGCATCAACTCGCCGTGTTCAGCGCCACGCAGCTCGGCCAGAGCGCGGGCCAGGTCGTTTACCAGTTCCGGTGGTGTCAGGTGCAGTTTTTTGTCCGCGGTAAACAGGTAGCCTGGGAAGGACTCGCGCATCGGCCCCAGATCCAGGCCGTGGGGGTAGCGTTTGAGTACCTCGATGCTCAAGGGCTCGTCATGTTTCACCGGCTCGCCACTGTTGTACTCGTTAAAGCCCTGACCATAGGGGCCGGTTTTCAAGCCGTGGTCGAGAATCTGTTCGGGGCTGGGCATTTTGCGTGCTGGGCCGGCATCGGGGTTTTTCAGCGCTTCGATGCGCTCGGCCAGACCTTGCACTATGTCCCAGTCGCAACGGGTGCCTTCCGGCGCCTTGAATACCGGATCGCTGAAGCGCGCCAAGTTGCGTACTGCAAGCATGTTGAAGACGATGTCGTATTGCTCATGTTCCAGCGGCCCGGTGGGCGGCAGGATGATGTCGGCATGCCGTGAGGTTTCGTTCAGATAGAAGTCGATCGAGACCATGAACTCGAGCTGTTCCAGGGCGGCGTCCATCTGCCGACCATTGGGTGTGGACAGCACCGGGTTGCCCGCAACGCAGACAAAACCACGCACCTGGCCTTCGCCGGGAGTGAGCATTTCCTCGGCGATGGTTACGGCGGGGAAGTAGCGATCAAACTCCGGCAGGCCGCGTGCACGACTCTGGTAGCTATTGAAACTGCCCATCGGCCGGCTCTGCGCCTTGTTGAACGCGGGGGTGGTAAACATCATGCCGCCGGGGCGGTCGAGGTTGCCGGTCAGAATGTTCAACACCAGCATCAGCCAGTGATTGAGCGCGCCATAGCTCTGGGTGGAAACGCCCATACGGCCGTAGCATACAGCGCATTCGGCGGCGGCAAAGTCTTCGGCAATGCGTTTGATCTCGCTGACGGCGATCCCGCAACGGGCGCTGACCTGCTTCAGTGATAGGTCGTCGAACAGCGGTGCCAGGGCGTTCCAGTCAGCGGCTAGCTCACGTAGCCGGCCGGGTTCGGTCAGGCCCTTGTCGAGCACGTGACGGATCAGGCCGAGCAGGAAGAAGGCATCGGTACCCGGGCGGATAAACAGGTGTTGGTCGACATAGCGCGCGGATTCGGTACGGCGCGGATCCACCAGCACCACCTTGCCACCGCGCTCACGAATGTTTTCCAGACGCTTGAGAATGTCGCCTGCGGTCATCAGGCTGCCGTTGGAAGCCGCCGGGTTGGCGCCGAGCATCAACATGTATTGCGTACGGTCGATATCGGGAATGGTGAACAGCTGGCTGTGGCCAAACATCAGGTAGGACACCAACTGATGCGGCATCTGGTCTAGCGACGCGGCAGAGGAAATATTCCGTGTGTCGATGGCCTTGCGCAGCGAGCCGGAAGCGAGCATCAGCCCCAGGTTGTGTGATGAGGGGTTGCCCCAGTACCCGGCGATGGAATCGTTACCATGGCGTTGCTGGATATCCACGATCTTGGCCGCGACCTTGTCCAGCGCGCTGCCCCAGTCGATTGGTAGCCACTCGCCGTTGACCTTTTCCAGCGGCGTGCGCAGGCGGTCCGGGTCGGTATGCAGGTCCTGCAGGGCATAGCCCTTGGGGCAGATGTGGCCGAGGCTGTGTGGGTCGTCCTGATCACCACTGATCGACAGAATCTGTTCGCCCTGGGTTTCAATGACCACGCCGCACATGGCTTCACACAGGGTGCAGGCACGGTGATGGGTTTTTACCGGTAACCTGGCCTGTTCGGCTTCACGGCCCCGGGCATCGCGGATAACCCCGAGCATCTCGGTGATATTGACGATCTTGCGCCGCGTGCGACCTTCGACACGGCCGCGAGCCTGCTCGTGCTGATCCAGCAGGCGCCAGTCAGCGAGGCTGACGCTGTCGACCTGACGCGCTGCCAGCAGCGTATCGATCTCTTCCCCGGCCAGCGTCGGCAGGTTATCTCCCAGATCATCCAACAGGCGCTGTACGCTTTCGGTCGCGCACTGGCGGTTGCTGCCGATCACGCCGCTGGCACCACGCTTGATCCAGCCGGCAACATAATCGCGGCTGTTGGCATGGCCGGTGATGCGCCCCTGCTCATGCTGAATCACGCCGCGCCCGCTATCAAAGGGCAGCTCATCAATGGCTGAACCTTGATAACCGATGGCATGCACTACCAGCGTGGCGGGCATGTCCAGCGTCTGCTCGCTGGGTCGAGCGACCCATTGGCCCTGCCCATCGCGGACCAGTTCGGTACGCTGCGCATGGACGCTGCTGACCTGGCCGTTGTCGGCGCTGAAGGCGGTCGGGCTGGTGTAGAACATAAAGCGAATGCGTTTGCCTGCCGCCTGGGGACGGCTGGCAATGTCGCGCAGCAGGCTGAGGTTCTGGCGTGCTTCGGCATACTCGGGCTGTTCCAGTTGGCGCGCAGTGGCGTCGTCCAGTTCAAGGTCTGCCGGGTCGACCAGTAGCTGCAGGCCAGCGATGGCCATCAACTGTTCCAGTTCCTTGGGGGTAAAGGCGGCTTGGGCTGGGCCACGACGGGCCAGCAGACGCACTTCCTCGATACCGCTGGCGGCCAGAGTCTGCAGGGCATCATCGGCGATATCGGTCTTGGCCAACTGATCATTGGGCAGTACCAGCAGACGGGCAATATCCAGTGCGACGTTGCCGATACCGATGATCACGGCGGTGGGTCCGGCCAGGACAGGGGCCAGCGCGGCTTCGTCTGGGTGGCCGTTGTACCAGCCGACAAAGTTTGACGAACCGAAGACATTCCCGCTATCGGCGCCCGGCAGTGTCAGTGGGCGGCTTTGTGAGCCACCGGTGGCGTAGATCACGCCGTGGTAGTGTTGGCGCAGATTGGTGCTGGAGATGTCACGACCAATCTGTACGTTGCCGAAGAAGCGGAAATTCTGTGACTCGGCAATACGCTCAAAACTGGCGGTGACCGATTTGATACGCGGGTGATCCGGCGCTACGCCGTAGCGCACCAGACCAAAGGGCGTGGGCAGACGCTCGAACATGTCGATGCGCGCGGCGGGCATCTGTTTCATCAGTGCCTCGGCGGCATAAAAACCGCTTGGCCCCGAGCCGACAATGGCAAAGCGCCCCGGCAGCCGTGCCAGCGGGCTGGCGGCATGCTGACCGGCCTGAATGCTCTCGCGGATGGCTGGATGGATCTTGGCGCCTTCGGCGTTTAGGGCAATAAAGGACTGCTGGTCCTCTGGCACCATGCTGCGGGGGAAGATGGCGGCCTCGGGGCAGGCCGAGACGCAGGCGTTGCAGTCAATACAGACTTCAGGGTCGATAAACAGCATTTCCGGCGCTTCACGGAAGGCCTCGACCGGGCACACATCTACGCAACTGGTGTGTTTGTTGCCAATACAGTTCTGGGTGACGACGTAAGCCATGATCTACTCCGCGCAGGGACAGCAAAACCTTATGGTATGTCTGGACTTGATCGCGCGTATTGGCAGTAAGCGCCTGATTGACATTTTGTGCCAGCGTCCCGATAGTTCTCCTTATGAGCAAAACCGATTACATCCCCTCAGGCTTTATCGAGACGCTTCAGAGCTATGTGCGCGAGCGCGATCTGCCTGCGTCTGCGCTGTTGGATAAGATGAGCCGGGATCTGGAGTCACCCAGCGTCTCGGCGCAGAGGTTCTGCGAGTTACTGGAGTCAGTCTGGGAGCGGGATCCGGTAAGTGCTCTGGGCATCAGGCTGGGCCTATCGGCGCAGCCGAGACATTTTGGTGTGGTCGGCTATATGGTCTCCTCCTGCGGCACCTTGGGTCAGGCGCTGGCGCGTTATCATCGCTACCAGGGGCTCTTGCAGGGCGGCTTGGTCTCGCGTGCCTGGCTCAAGGATGGCGTGCTATACATGCGCTGGACTCAGGCTGTGGCCAACACGCCGCTGGCCAGCGAGTTCAGTCTCGCGGTCTTTGTCAGTTTGTGCCAAGTGCTGATTGGCCGCGCAGTAACGCCGATGCGTGCAGGCTTGCCATTTCCCAAGCCGCAGGACCTGGGGGTGTATCAGGTGTTGCTGGGTTGCCCGGTGGATTTCGACCGTAGCGCCATCGAGTTGGCCATTCCGGCACATCTGCTAGCGCTGCCGATTTCCAGCAAGGATCCGTATCTGCTGCGCCTGCTTGAACAGCAAGCGCAGGCGCTCCTCAGCCAACTGCCGCAGGTGGAGGGTGCGCAGACCGGCGCTTTTTTCTCTCGCGTGCAGGAGCAGATCCTTGAATCGATGAAAAATGGAGATGTCAGTGCCGCGGCCGTTGCCCTGGCGTTGGGCTGCTCGCTGCGGACCTTTTACCGCCAGTTGCGCAGCGCGGGCTACAGCTACCGCGGCCTGCTCGCGCATACCCGGCACACCCTGGCCAGACAGTACCTGGCCGACCCGGCCCTGGCCCAGACTGATGTGGCGTTATTGCTTGGCTATTCTGAACAGAGCACCTTTATCCGCGCCTTTCGCAGCTGGACCGGCATGACGCCAGGGGGATATCGCGGCCACCTGGCGCGAAATGGTGGGGATGTGGCGGGCCGAGCGCGAACCGGAGGCAAATCCGTATAGCAAAACACAAGACCCGCCCCGTGTTCACTATTTTGCTCTTGTCGGGTCTTCAGACGCGGGGATCGGCATCGCACCTGGCTCTCCGACCGCCAACTCTTTGGGAAAACGCCGGATCAGTAGCGTCAAACCGAAGCCCACCGACAGCACCAGCAAGGTGAGGCTGAAGGCGGCAGTGAAGCCCCCGGTAGTCTCTATCAGCCAGCCGGCAATGGCTGGGCCGAGGAATTGGCCGACAGCAAAGAACAGGGTCGCAAAACTGAACGCGATGGGGATATAACGCGGTGCTACCTGATCTGTAGCACTGGTCTGGATCATCGCAAACAAGCCGTTGATCGAGACGCCCATCACCAGAAAATGGAAAAAGAAATAGGGCAGAGTCTGACCGATAAGCGGCAAGCTCATGGCCAGGATCACCAGGAATATGGACAGCGCCAGGGCGTTGCCCCGGCCCCAGAAGTCCGACACCCAACCCCAAAGCGGGCCGGCTGCGATGGACAGCAGGCCCATCATGGCCATATAGCGTCCTGCGATAGATGCGCTGTGGCCGCTTTCGACCATAAAACTGACCATGAACACGGTCTGAACGATATAGCTCAGGCCAATGATGCCGTAGGTAGTGGCTACAATCAGTACTCGGGGATTGCGGTAAATTAACCACTTCTGATCCGACGGCAGATGACCGGCAGCGCTGGCGACAGCCACTGGGGGATTGCGTACGAACACCCCGATCATCACCGCCACAAACAGCGCTGCGCCGGCAAATATTCCCCAACTGACCCGCCAACCTTGCTCCCCGAATGTGCTGAGCAAGAAAGGCACCAGTAAGCCGGACACCAGGACGCCAATACCCACACCGCTGGTCATGCAGCCGATCACCAGACCGCGTTTCTCGGGAAACCAGGTAGCCAGCAGGGCCACCATCGGCGCAAACACAAAGGCGGTACCAAACCCCAGCAGCCCCATCAACAGCGTTATCAGCCAGAGGTTCGCAGCGAAAGCCAGGCCGACAAAACCCACCACCACGGTGAGCATGCCAAACATGATCGAGGCCTTGGCTCCCCAGCGGGCAGCGGCCAGACCACCAGCCAGGACGAAGCAGACATAACACAGGGCTGTCACCGTACTGAGAATCCCCGCCTGCTGGTAGGTCAATCCAAGGTCTGTGCGCATTGCTGGCAGGATGACGCCGTAAGCCAGACGGGCAAAGCCAATCACCACCAAGGACGTAAGGGTGCCGCACAGTACGGTAATCACCATGTTCGGGCGTTTTGCACTTTGGGACATCGGGGGTTCTCTTATGCTCTGACACTTTAACCGCAGGGTTCTGGTGGTCCTTTTCCCTATCGATTCAAACTGATCCAGGTCGCTTCCGCACAAGCCACACGTTCACCGTTGCTGCGGTACAACGCGCTGCCAGCATTGTGTTTGCGGCCTGCGTGACTGATTGCCCAGGCCGACACCATCAGGGTTTCGCCGGGGCGTACGGGCTGTTCAATACGGACGCTAAAGCGTCCCAGCAGGGCCATGTCGGAGACTGGTTTGACGGCGAAGAAGCCAGGACAGTCCAGCGCGGCCCAGAGAAACTCGCTGGCTACGTTTCCGTCAGCGTCGGCCAGATCCGCAGCGGGTTGCCAGAGGGCGGCTACCTGATCCTCATGCTCACAGACACAGCCGGTGAAGATGCGCAGGCCATCGCCTGCATCACGGTTGGTGCCGCAGACGAAGCAACCGGGCAAGTCGTGGTGGCGTATGCCGACGAAGTGTTGCTGGGCCTCTTGGGCTTCCTCGAATGTGGGCGGCGGCGGGATATCCAGATCGAAGCTGTAGGGACGCGCGCTGGCCAGTAGTTGTTCGCCGAGCTTCAGTTGGAGGCCGTCGCCGTCGGGATGCAACTGCAGATCGGTATCCAGTGGCGGCGGTGCGTGCAGGGTGACTTGGCAGGGTTGATCCATGTGTTTAGCCACAAGACCGCAGACATAACCACCATTAGCGCTGTTTGGCGGTCCGCAGAAGCGACGGGCAATGTGCAATGTTGTGTAGTTCATGGTGCCTCCGGGGTGTGGGTCTTGCCTTATGGTACTTGCTTGGTGCGTGTTGCAGTACAGGGCTGGGTGTGGAATAGAGAGCGTTGATGTTGGGGCATGTGTGCTGGGTTAGTTGGCCGGGCAGGGAGTGATCAGCTCGCACGCAGTAGTGGGCGATTTTCATCTTTCCGATATATGATTCGCATCCCACCGCGCAACCTCGAACGTCAAGCCATCATGCCCAGCAACGCCATTTATACCGACCTGTCGGGTTATTACGATTTAATGTGCGCCGATATCGACTACAGGGCTCAAAGCCAGTGTGTTCAGCGGCTGCAACAGTTATTCGGGAGTGCTGGAAACAGGCATCTGGATCTGGCTTGTGGCACCGGACCGCATGTGCGACACCTGCTTGATGCGGGCTATCTAAGCAGCGGGCTGGATATTAATCAGCCGATGCTGGACCGGGCGATGATGCGCTGCCCAGAGGCGCAGTTCTCTCTGCAGGATATGTGCGGCTTTACAGTGAGTCAGCCGGTTGATCTGATTACCTGTTTTTTGTATTCCATTCATTACAGTGCCGGGCTCGAGCGGCTGCAAGCGTGTATTGCCAGTGCGCATGCTGCCTTGGTTAGCGGTGGGCTGTTCTGCTTTAACGCGGTTGATAAGCACAAGATCGCTAACAATTCCTGCGTATCGCACAGCGTCAGGCAGGCTGATTCGTTGTTCAGCTTTAGTTCTGGTTGGCATTATTTGGGCAAGGGCGAGCGGCAGTCTTTAAGGCTGCGCATTGAAAAGACCACGGCAGATGAAAGTCAGGTATGGCAGGACGAACACCCTATGGTGGCGGTCAGTTTCGGCGAGCTGATTGAGCTGTTACAGCCGTACTTTGAGGTTCAGGTGCTGGAGCATGATTACCAGACGATCATGCCCTGGGATCAGACGTCCGGGAATGCGCTATTTGCTTGTGTGAAGATTTAGGGGGGCACCGGATGAGCGTGCCCCCGGTCCGTCAGTCCCAGCTCAACGCCCCACCAGTCTGATATTCAATTACCCGCGTTTCAAAGAAGTTTTTCTCTTTCTTCAAATCCATGATTTCACTCATCCATGGGAAGGGGTTGACCGTGCCTGGGTATTCTTCTTTCAGGCCAATCTGGGTCAGGCGGCGGTTGGCGATGAATTTGAGGTAGTCCTCCATCATCGCGGCGTTCATGCCGAGTACGCCGCGGGGCATGGTGTCGCGGGCG
>TARA_R110002051_G_scaffold5063_2_pt1 | contig 22420 bp, 15 predicted proteins | sample TARA_R110002051 | Tara Oceans TARA_R110002051 (sample SAMEA4397023) | marine metagenome | biome: Polar Biome; feature: [MES] marine water layer (ENVO:01000295) within the mesopelagic zone...; material: water (ENVO:00002006), including particulate matter (ENVO:01000060) such as......
GTTCACGGAGAAGACGCCGTCGATGCCGAGGTCGAGCAGCTCGCCCGCCGCTTGTTGCCCATGGAGGTAATCGTTGATCGCGACCGGCACCAGCTGTGCCTCGACGCCGAGTGTCGAACAGCGTGCCAGAAAGGCTTCCGCCCGCCGGCGTGACGAATAGGACACGGCGGTCCCGGAGACCACGGCGAGCTTTTTCGCTCCGGATTTCAGAAGAACATCGGCGGCCGTATAGCCCGCCATACGATCGTCGGAAACGACCCGGTCAACGAAAGGAAAGTCCTCTCCCTTGTTGATGAGGACGATCGGCACGCCCTCGGCGGCGCATTCCTCGAAAATATGGGAGGGAGGCGCGTCGGAGGTGACGATCACGCCGGAGACGGCGTAGTGCAGCAACTGACCGATGACGGTCGCGCTGTCGGCCTCCTTGGACGTCGGCAGCAGGATCGGCCGGAAATTGCGCGCAATCAGCGTGTGGGCCAGTTGTTCGAGCTGCAATGTCCGGAAGGGGTTGTCGAGCCCGGCCGCAACCAGTCCGACAAGGTCGGAACGCTTGTTGGTGAGGCTGCGGGCCAGATAGTTGACCCGGTAGCCCAGCTCCTTTGCAGCCTGATAGACCTTCTCCCGCGTCTTGTTCGAGACGCTGGCGTCCGGTGTAAAGGCGCGCGACACTGCGGCGCGCGACACGCCGGCCGCCTTTGCGACGTCGAAGGACGTTACCCGGCGAAGCTCGCGCGCCTGCCCGTTGCCATTGCCGTTGCCCGGCTTCGAGCGCATCAGATCCGGCAGGTCGGTGCAGATGCCGAGAACCGGAAGCGCCATGATGTCGCTCAAGACCTCCGGCCTCTCCTCGTGCCACAGCACGATCTGCCTGCCGTCGGCGAAGGCTCCTTCCAGAAGCGCCTCGGTCACGAACTCCTGCGGCGTCTCGCTTGCCCGCTCCCAGCAGAGGTGCAGGATATCGGCGCCCGCCTCGTCGCCCAGCGCGTGCGGATCAGCCCCGACACGGATCAGCACGGAGAGCGGGTAGTCGCACCCCAGCTCCCGCAGTTCGCGCACCTGCGCCACGTCGAAGGAGCCGAAGCAGGCGAAGCGCTGCTCCTTATCCTTCAGGTGCTGCCAGCAGAGCGGGCCGGTACCAGCCCGTTTCAATTCGACGTAGAGGCCGCAGCCGGTCTCGCGCGCCAGGGCCGCGACGTCCTCGAAGCTCGGCACATCCGGAACCTCTCTCCGCAGGTCCGCAAACGACATCTGCGAAATATGCAGATCCTTCTGGAAGACACGCTGGAGATGGTCGTCATGGGAGACGACGACGACCCCATCCGCCGTCATCTGAGTGTCCAGTTCCCACATCTCGGCACCGAGTTCGGCAGCAAGGCGGAAGGAAGACAGCGTGTTCTCGACGCTATGGCCGCTTGCCCCGCGATGCCCGATGCAGAAAGGCCGGCCCGAGGCGATGGAGGGCCAGGCAAAGCGTGCGAGGAAATCCGAGAGATCGTTCATGCTAAAGTCTCCGGCCATCCTCGGCAAAGACCAGCGCCGCGGCGCTCTCCAGTTTCCAGCTCACGCTGTCCCCCGCTCTCACGTCATCCTGCGCCGGTTGCACCGAGCGCAGCACAGAGCCGTCCGGCAAGGCAACATCATAGAGGTTCTCACGCCCCTGCGTCTCGGCAAATATGACCTTGCCCGAAATCGGCACATCGCCGGCGCGCCCGAAGTGCTCCGGTCTGATGCCGACCGTCAGGTCGGTTCCGTCAGGGATTTGGGAAGCGACAGGAAGCGGAAGCCTCAGGCTGCCATCGTCGAGAACGAAGCCCCCCGCCTCCGCACGCCCCTTCAGGAAGGAGATCGGCGGATTGCCCAGGAACCCGGCGACAAAGGAGGTGCGCGGATTGCTGTACATGTCCTTCGGCGTGTCGATCTGGATGATCTTGCCGCCTTTCATGATGGCAATCCGGTCGCACATCGACATGGCTTCCACCTGATCGTGCGTTACCAGGATGGCAGTAATCCCGGTCTCCAGCTGAATGCGGCGGATTTCCGAGCGCATCTCCAGCCGCAGCTTGGCGTCCAGATTGGCGAGCGGCTCGTCGAGCAGCAGCACGTCGGGCTTGCGCACCAGGGCCCGCGCCAGCGCCACTCGTTGCTGCTGTCCGCCGGACAGCTGGCCGGGGCGCCGCTCCAGAAGCTCGGAGATGTGCGTCAACTCGGCAATGTCCCGAACCGCTCGATCGACATCTGCCTTGCTGTCCTTGCGGACGGTCAACGGGAAGGCGATGTTCTCGAAGACGCTCATGTGCGGATAGAGCGCGTAGTTCTGGAACACGACACCGACATTGCGCTGCTGGCTCGGCAGATTGCTGACGTCGCGGTCGCCGAACAGGATCTGCCCGCCGTTGACCCGGTGGATGCCGCAGACGGCAAAGAGGGTCGTCGACTTGCCGCACCCCGAGGGACCGAGGAGGGCGAGCATTTCGCCGTCCTCAACCGTCAGGTTCATGCGGTCGATGACGGTATTGCCGTCAAAGGTCTTGGTGAAATCTTTCAGGACGATTTGCATCAGCCTTTCGTGCCTCCGCCGAAAATGTTCATCAGTCGGTCCCGGAAGATGGCGTAGAGCGCCAGGATGGGCAGCGTGTAGAACAGCCCGACCGACTTGAAGAGGTTGAAGTTGTAGGTGGTGGAATCCGGGTCCGAGACCGTGTTCAGGTAGATCGACAGAACCTCGAAATCGGCGGACGGTGCCAGGATGCGTGGCAGCATGTATTCGCCCCAGGCATCGATGGCCGCAAACAGCGCCAGCGCGAAAAGACCGGGTTTGACCTGCGGCAGGATCAGCCGGCGCCAGACCGTGAACCGGCTTGCGCCATCCTGCACGCCGGCCATCTCGATCTCCCACGGAACGGTGTCGTAGAAGCCCTTCATGATCCAGATGCCGAAGGGCAGCATCAGCCCGGCCTTGACCAGCACGACGCCGGTCAGCGTGTTGTAGAGGCCGACGAACTGCAGCACGAGGAAGACGCCGATGATCAGCGTCACCAGCGGGAACGCGTGCATGACGAGAATCCCGCCAAGGAAGAACCTCCGGAACGGCATGTTGAGCCGCGACAGCGCGTAGCCGGCGGTGGAGGAAACCCCGAGCACGATCAGGACGATGCTTGCCGTGAACAGGATCGTCGTCAGCGTCGGACCCCAGACGTCACCGGTCGCGGTCGGATCGATCAGGAAGCGCCAGTGCGACAGCGTGAAGCCGTTCGGGATGGCCGAGCCGGGCGGCGAAGTGGTGACCGTGTCGATCAGCAGGAAGGCATACATCACGATGATCGGCGCGCTGATCAGGAGCAACACCAGGATGATCGGCCAGTTGGAATAATTGCGTGTCATGTGCTTCCCTCAGAATTCGATTTTCGGCCGGCCGAGAAGCTCGTCGAACCGGAACAGCCTGAGGTAGATGATCGACAGCGACACGCCGACGATAACCAGGATGAGCGCCATGGCGGCACCGAGGCCATACTGGAGGTTGCCGGTGTAGCTGTTCAGCGCCGTATTGAAGGATTCCAGTGCCCAGACGGTCGTCGTGCGACCGGGACCGCCGTTCGTGGTCAGCCAGATCTCCTGGTAGGAGGATAGCAGCGACAGCGTCTGGTAGCTGGTCACGAAGAGGATCGGCCAGCGCAGGTGCGGCAGGATGATGTAGCGGATCTGCTGCCAGCGGCTCGCCCCGTCGACCTCGCTTGCCCAGAGCTGCTGGACTGGGATGGCCTTTAGCGCGCTGGAAAACAGGATCATCGCAAAAGCGGCACCGATGAAGCCGTTGACCATGATGACGATGGTCCAGGCGGTGGGTACCGAGCCCTTCATGTAGTTGAAGGCCGGCAGACCGAGAGCATCCGCGGCGGTGTAGAGGAAACCGCCCTCCCATGTGAACCACTTCCACATGACGGCATAGAGGACGATCGGTGTGATCCGCGGCAGGAGCCAGAGCATGCTGAACGCGCTTGCGGCTCCCGCAGGCAGGTAGAAGGTTGTCACGGCGAGGAACAGGCCGACAAAAACCGTGAAAGATAGCGTGACCGCCACGTAGAAGACGGTATTGAGGACAATCCGCCACGTGTCGCTGGTGGAAAACAGCTGCTTGAAATTGGCCGTCGTCCACGTCCAGCCGGTATAGCTCGCCTCGACGATCTGATCGACCGTATCGGCAGGCGCCGAAGGCAGGAACGTGGCGATCGCCTGGCGCGCTGCGGATTCGCTGGTGAAGCGGCTATTGAGGATGGAAAGTTCGAACTGGTCGACGGCAAGCTTCAGGTCGCGGATGGACCGCGGCCGGTGCTGCAGGGTCTTCAGCTCGCGCTCGAACAGACGCTCGTCCGTAAACGTTCTGCCGCCGAGCTGCTGCTCGATCTCTGCGAGAAACGCAGGATCGGTGCCGGCATCCCTGGCCTTTGCAATCCCCTCCGGATCGACAACGAAGCTCGCCTTGGAAAGCGCGTCGGTGATCTCGACCGGAACGCCGTTTTCCTTCAGCGCCGTCAGAAGGTTTCCCGTCACCACATAGGAACCGCCGCTGATACCTGTCGACGTGCTCATATTGGTGAAGGCGAATACCCCCGTCAGCACCACAGGGAGAAAGAAGAACCCTATCAGCACGACGAGCGCAGGGCTCATGAAGGCGAGCCCGACCATGTAGGATCGCGTACGCATCGGTATCTCTCAAATTTAAGGGAATGGTGCGCCGGGCGGAACATCCGCTCCGCCCGGCAATCGGCTTCAGCGGATGACGACCTTGTCGCCCAGCGTCGCCTTGATCTCGCTCTCCACGCCGCTGACGGCATCGGAGACCGGGGACGTCTTGGTCCACGAGGCTTCGAGCCCCTTGTACATGGCCTTCCAGACGACACCGAAGTCCGGATCGTTCGGGAGCGAGGTTGCGTGCGGGAGGAGGGCCTCGGTCGCGACTGTCGTCCAGCGATCATTGGCATAGAGCGGAATCTCCGCTTCGGCCGTGCCGATCGCGAGGTGGCCGGACTTCACCGCATGCAGAGCGTTGATGCGTGGCTCCGAAGCGATGGTGATCAGTTCGGCGGCGATCGTCGCGTCATCATCCGTGCCTGTCGTGGACAGGAGGTAGACCAGCGGATGGGTAATCGTGTTGGCACGACCCTTCTCGTTGCCGGCCGGGATGAGGCTGTACTGCATCTGGCCGAAGAAGTCCTTGAGGCCCCACTTGGTTTCCCACTCGGCCTTGTGCCAGGTGCCGCCATGCCAGATGCCGGCCTTATCGTGGGCAACCGCGTCATGCCAGCTGTCCCAGGTGGTGCCGAGATAGGTGGCCGGAACCACGCCCTTCTCCACCGCGTCGACGAAGAACTGATACATGTCCGTCAGCGCCTGCCGGTCGAGAACCAGCTTGCCGGATTCGCGGTCGGTCATCTCGCCGCCGAAGCTCTGATAGAACTGCCAGTAGTCGGTGCCGTTCGACGGCCGCGGCATGAAGCCCTTGCCCGGTTCGACCACGCCGGCATCCTGCATCTTCTTGGCATCATCCAGCATCGAATAAAGCGTGTACTCGCCGCTCTCGACCTTGCCCGGCAGCGCCTCGATGTCGGCGTCCGTATAACCGATCGCCTTCATGTGGCTGCGGGAGAAGAAGAAGGGACGCGACTCGGCGTCCTGCGGGATGCCCCAGACCCGGCCGTCGAAGGACGCGACGTCGATCAGGTTGGGATAGAGCTGGTTGAGCGGCCAGGCGTCGAAATCGACGTAGTCCTCGACCGGGCGCAGAAGACCGGACTGCGACCAGGTGCCGATGTCCTCGTGGCCGGAAACGATGATGTTGGGCGCGGTATTGGATTCAGCCGCGAGCGTCACCGCCTGCTTGAAGTCGTCCCAGGTGGTCCAGGTCTGACCTTCCACGGTGACGTTGAGCTCCTCGCCGCGGATCACCGCCTCGCGTTCCAGGATATCGGCCGCCATCTTGATGGCTTCGATGCGATAGTCGTTGGTGGGGCCGGTACCGCCAGCCCACACTTTAATGGTGACATCCTTGGCGGACGCAAGAACCGCAGTTGACGCGAGCAGCGCCGCTGCCAGCGTTGCGGATTTCATGAATGAAGCAACGGTCATGGTTGAACCTCCGAAGAGAAAATGGACTCTTCTGCTGCTCGCCGAGCAGTGCGCGAGATGCCGCAGAAGCGTTGAAACGATCATCAACGGGTCCGCTTTAGAGGCCGCGCATAACATCCAAATGACAAATTGCACGCGTGTGCAAAAATCTCTGTCGAGATGACCTGCGGAAGATCAGCACGACGCTCAACCGGCCGTTTCAGACGATCTCATCAGCCAGAAACACGTCCGGCCGACGCTTGGGCCATGCAGAAATCAGGCGACCGCCCGTTCTTTCCCCGCGTGCTGGACCGTGACGTTCGGGGCGGCAGACCAGCGGGGCTCATCGATATTCTCGAGCATGATCCGCATGATCGTCGGCAGCGCCTTGACGAAGGCCGACACGCAGGCCGGGTCGAACTGCGAGCCTCCACGCTTGCGAATATGATCGACCGTACGCTCCACACTCCAGGCCTCCTTGTAGGGACGTGCCGTGGTGAGAGCGTCGAAATTGTCGGCGATCGCGACGATGCGACCGGCCAGGGGAATCTCCATACCCGACAGGCGGTTGGGATAGCCCTGCCCGTCCCACCGCTCATGATGGGTAGCGGCAATCTCGGCGGCGAGTTGCAGCAGGCTGCAATTCGACTCCTGCAGGATACTGCGTCCGACCAGGGTATGGTGCTGCATCTCGGCATACTCCCGCTCGGTCAGCTTGCCTCTCTTCAGCAGGATGGCGTCCGGTATTCCGACCTTGCCGATATCGTGCATCGGCGACGCCAATCGGATATCGCGACAGTAATCCGGATCGAGACCGTAAGCGCTGGCAATGGCTTCCGAGAAGGCACCGACCCGTCTTGTGTGCTTGGCCGTATCGGAATCCTTGTAGCTGGCAGCGATGGTGAGCCGCTCGATGATCTCCTCCTCCCGCGCCCGCAGTTCCTTGAGTGCCTTGTCGACTTCCCTCCGCAACCATTCCGCCTTTTCGGCAAGCTGGTTGCGGGCCTCGACAAGCGCTCCGAGGTTGCGCATCCGCGCCTGGAATTCGAAGGGATCGACCGGCTTCGTCAGGAAGTCGATCGCACCCGCGTCCAGTGCCAGCATCCGCACCGACATTTCGGTGTCGGCGGTGACGAAGACGGTGGGTTTGTCGCGATACTTCGGGAACCGACAGATTTCCGCCAGCAGTTCGACGCCGGTATAGGCGGGCATCAGGTAGTCGATGACGGCCACGTCGTAATCGAGATCCGGCATATCCGCGAGAACGGCTTCGGGAGAGCTGTATTCAAGAACCTGATAGCCGAGTTTTTCGACCAGCTTCTTCAGGAACGCAAGGTTGGTGCTATTGTCGTCTACAAGCAGGATACGCATCACTATTTCCCCTATGCCGCTATGCGGCGCCGTTGTTCGTGGAAAGTCGCCGCCAGTCCGTCCAGTTCGGTGGCCGCAAGGCCCGACGCCTCCAAAGCCATGCATGAGCTGACAACGCCCGTAAAACCAAGGTTAGCCGAGGCACCACGAAGCGAATGGAGCAATCGCGCCGTCCGCTTCACATCGCCTTCATTTGCCGCTGTCTTGATCTGCGCGAGCAGCTTCTCCGCGTCCTCGAAGAAGTCAGAGAGAAGCTCCCGGAAACCGTCATCCCCGAGCGCCTCGACGAGTTCCAGGCGACGTGCCTCAAAACCCGTTTCCTCCTGGACCACAGTCCGCGGCCTTGGCGCCACGGTGTCTGTCTCAAGCACGATCTTTCGCAGCGTCGCCATCGTGATCGGCTTGGACTGGAAGCCGTCCATTCCGGCGTCCGCGCAGAGCCGCCGATCGTCATCGGAGGCATTGGCCGTCATTGCGATGATGCGCAGCCGCGCCAGGCCCGGCAGTGCCCGGATCATCCGCGTTGCCTCCAGGCCGTCGACCACAGGCATCTGCATGTCCATCAGCACCAGGTCGAAGTCTCCCTCGCTCACCTCCCGGACCGCCTCCAGGCCATCGCCTGCCACCGTGACATGCTGGCCAAGGCGGAGGAGGAAACCCTTCGCCACGTCCTGGTTCACCTTGTTGTCTTCGACGAGGAGCACCTTCAGCTGTGGAAGCTCCCGCGGGCCTGTCGTTGCGACGTCGCTTGCCCCCACCTCGGGTTCGACAGCGGTGGCCGGAATCTCGAACCAGAAGATGCTGCCTTTTCCCGGGATGCTCGACACGCCGATCTTGCCGGACAGCCGCTCCACGATCTGCCGGCAGATTGTCAGCCCGAGGCCGGTCCCGCCAAACCGTCGGTTGATGGAAGCATCGACCTGGCTGAAGGGCTGGAAGAGCTTTCCGATGCCGTCCTCGTCGATGCCGATCCCGGTGTCGGAAATCTCGAACCGCATCCGGTCGCCGCCATCTGTCTGAAACTGGCTGATCCTGAGCGTGATGACGCCGTCGGAGGTGAACTTGCAGGCATTGCTGAGCAGATTCAGCAAGACCTGACGCAGGCGTGTCGGGTCGCAGAGGATTACCGGAAACACGGCGTCCTCGTCGATCTCGAACTGCAGGAGGTTTCGGTTCTCCCGCGCCCGATCCTGAACGATGCCGAGGGCGGAGCAGGCGACGGACCGGATCGCCGTCGGCCGGGCCTCGATCTCCAGCATGCCGTTTTCGATCTTTCCGTAATCCAGGATCTCGTTGATGATCTCGAGCAGCGCCTCGCCGGACCGACGAATGGTTCCAACGCTGTGATGGGCAGCGGCCGGGATATCCGACAGGTCCAGCAGCTCGGCAGTTCCCAGAATGGCGTTGAGCGGCGTGCGCACCTCGTGGCTCATGGTCGCCAGAAACTGCGATTTTGCCTGGTTGGCACTCTCCACAGCGCGGTACGCCACCTCCAGGTCGCCCGTCATCGCCTTGAGCTTCGACCCCGCCGCCCTGACCGATTGCAACTGCCGGCGGAGAAGATGGACGAGGACGCCGACACAGACGACGAGGAGGATCACGAGGAGGCCCGACTTGACCTGCAGGGAAAGCAACTGCGATCTGTTTTCGGCGCGATCGAGGCTGACGGCGCTGTTGGCGTAAAGAAGCAGGTCTTCGGTGTTGGCCATCAGGCGAATGACATGAACCTTCGCGGCCTGGAACGACGCTTCCGATGTACTGCCTGCCGCGGCGATCTCGTTGAAGACCGGCTCGATGGCCGTAATGCTCGACTGGATCGATGAAAGCAGCGGAGCAGCATCCCTGTCGCCTCCGAACTTCCGGTCGAAATCGCCATTGTTGAGGATCGCCATGCGCGAATACAGGATATCGTAGCGGAGCAAGGCCGGGCGAAGGCTGTCCGGGGCATAATCCCGCCGCGTCGTGAGATCATGCATCGTCTCGTGAAGCTTCCTTGTCTCCCGATCCAGCTGATAGATCGACCACAGCGCATTTTCGCGGATGCCGTCCTGAAGGCTGGAATAGCGGTTGGAAATCAGCGCGAAAACCACCGCCAGCCCAAGGAGGAGTACGACGGCGAAAGTCTGCAGGACAGCGGTCGCCCTGCTTGCCTTCCGAATTGCGTCTGTGTCGGAAAGTTCGCTCAATCCGTCACCTCGATTTTGACGATCTGCCAGACGGAACGGGAGAAATACTTCTCGTTGTAGAGGTTTGGATCCAGGTCGAAGGGATAGATGAGGAAGAGCGGCCCTTTCTCCCGGACCGACATGGTCTTGCCGTGAAGACGGGTGGCCAGGATTGTGTCCAGTTGAGCAAAGTCTTCCATCGGCACATCTGCGTAGTAGTCATTCAGAGCGGTGATGCGAAGCTTTGCCCCCCGGGCACCGGCTGCCTCAAGGACGCTCCGCAGGTACGGTCCCGAAAACTCGACCTCTCCCGATGTCCATGGCGTCCTGACCTTCGCAGAGCGCCCGGCGAGCGCCTCCAGCATCTGCAGATCGAATTGTGCGGTCGCGCCGACATTGGGATGATCGAGCACCGGCGACGACACCGTCAGCACCACGGGGCCTTTGGGCGCGTCCAGAGCCATGGCTGGAAGTGCAACCGACACCACCACAACAAAGAGGCCGAAAAACTTGGAGAGCAGTCTGATGTGCATGGGGCGCCCGGATGCCGGCCCTATCTCGGCCAAGCTGTTTGACTGGAACATCATCCTGCCAAACGCGAGACCGAAGCCCCGCCTTTTTCTACCGCCGCGTCATGCTGGTGGTTTTGGTTCTGAGCAGACCCTCATTTCTAGCGTCGAAATGTTTACTGCTTTTCAAGCAAACCGCTAAAATTACGCCGGATCGGCAAGAAAGCATCTGAATGGCCGCAGCCGGCCGCATCAGCGACCGCATGGCGGTCACATATCCGTGGAAGTTGTCGATATTTTTGGGGCGACGATCTGCCCGGTAGGACGTGGGACACCCAGAACGCTCCACATGCGCTGCCCAGAAGGCAGCCTTCGTCAGACGGAGGCTGCAGCGGCCTGTCTGGCGGGAAGGATCTCCTGCCAGGCGGCATAGGCGGAAAGCACGGTTTCCATCTGCGCGGTGTGCCCGGCGATAAATGCATCCCCGTAGATGGTCTCGTCCGGATACTCGGTGATCAGCGTCATTGGCACCGTATGGCGGTCGTCGATGGAGGACAGGCACGGGAAACCGTTGATGATCCGGAACCCCGTCTCGCCCGCATGGATCTCGTAGAGGGCGATCTGCCGATTGTTGTAGTCCAGGAGACCCGGGATGGCGCCGAGATGGCGCGTCACACGGTCGAGCAGTGCTTCCGCCTGGTCTTCCCAGCTGGCGTGATGCCGCATGATGAGGAAGAACCCCTTCGGCAGCGTCCACATCCCGAAGCCGCGCGGCACGTAGCCTGAGAGCGGCCGTGTCCATTCATGCGAGGGATAGCCATGCAGGTTCACGTGCAGGGCTGCGCCGCTGATCTCCTGCGCCTTGAAGCGGATTGCCTTCTCGTTCAGATGCGGTCCGGCGTTCTCCGGCGTGCGGTACTCAAGATCATCGCCAAGGGCGGTGTAGCGCGCGGCGTGATGCATGTGACGCGGATTATCCACCCTCAGACGCTGGTGAATGGCATAGCCGTCCGGGTTTTCCAGCGGAGAGATGGTGAAATGCGCCTCCGGCATCTGGCGAAGCCTGTCGGCCGCGCGCAAGGCACCGACGATACCGGTCGTCTCGTTCGGGTGCTGTCCCCCGCTGATCATCACCGGCACGTCGCGACCGGCGACATAGCGGGCGGAAACCTGCCGCCCCGAGCGCGAGTGAGCCGCAAAGGCCGCGCCGTCGACCTCACCGAGGAGCCGGGCAACCTGCGCGACCGCCAGCGGCTCCCGTGCGGTCTCGAGATCCTGCACTTCACCGTCGAGGAACAAGGTTGAAAGCGGCCTCATCTCGATTGCCACCGAGACCTCGCCCTGGCTCTTGACGATCTCCGGCACGATCTGCCCGGGCTTCAGTCCGCGGTCGCCCAGCGGGCGCCCTGACTTCTTCTGGAAGAACTCGAGCAGCGAGAAGTAGAAATCCTCGTGGAGCGCCTCGCGCAGGCTGACAACCTCGTCGCCGACCGCCAACGGCTCGTCCTCGGCGGGATGCGCCACGCCAATGTTCAGCTCTTCGAAATACGGCTCCTCCGAACCCCAATCCTGTTCGGCAACAGCCGCGATCGACGCCGCGAACAGCGCCTCGTAATCCGTCTCCAGGCGCTCGCCCTGGTCATCACCGGCGGCGCGATACCAGCCTGTCGGAGACACATTGGTTTCACCGACGATATCGACATGCACGCGGTTGGGTGCCAGGACCTTCAGCGTCTTCACGCCGGTCGTCTTCGTCAGACGCACGTCGTAGAAAAACTCGCCGTCCTCGCGCTCCACGAAGTCGATCTTCGCATCGCCGACGAGCGCTGCCAGCGGATAGGCCTCGAGGCGGAACCGGTTCCGCGGCGCGTCGGGATGCACCGGGTATCGGATTTCGATCGCCTCGACCCCACGCAGGTCAACCTCTTCGAGGAAGGTGTACAGGACCGGCTTGTAGGCGCTGCGGATGCGGGCGGTGATGCCCTTCTCCGCCAGGCGGCGCTCCGCGGCGCTGCGGCTGTTGCGGTCGTCGAAGGTCCAGGCCTCGAAGGACTGGCCGGCCACCGCGCCCGCCACCAGCTGGTCGAGAGTGCGCTCGAATGAGGTCGTGAGGATCTTGGACATGGGACTACCTTGAGCTTCTGCCGGTCGGGTCGAGACTGTCGCGCAGCCAGTCGCCGAGAAGATTGAGGCCGAGCACCGTGAGCAGGATGGCGAGGCCCGGGAAGACGCTGACCCACCATGCGGTCTGCAGATAGGTACGGCCATCTGCCAGCATCCCGCCCCAGCTTGGGATCGTCGGATCGACGCCGAGCCCAAGGAACGTCAGGCTGCTTTCCAGAAGGATGTTGTTGGCGACGTTGAGCGTCATCAGCACGATCACCGGGCCGATGAGGTTGGGCAGCAGGTGCTGGACGATGATGCGCCAGTCGCGCACGCCGATGGCACGAGCCGAGAGGATGAATTCCCGCTCGCGCAGGGTCAGCACCGAGCCGCGCACCACGCGGGCATATTGAACCCACTGCGAGACGATCAGCAGGATGATCGTGTTCGTCAGGCTGCCGCCGACGATGGCGATGAAGGTGATCGCCAGGAGGATGAATGGCATGGCCAGCTGCAGGTCGGCGAACCGCATGACCAGCATGTCCCAGAAACCGCGGTAGTAGCCGGCGATCAATCCCATCAGCACGCCGAAGATGACGGCGCCGATGACCGATGTGAAGCCGACCAGCAGGGAGATCTTGCCACCGGCGACCACCCGCGCCAGCACGTCACGGCCCAGCGGATCGGTGCCGAACACATGCGCCATGTCGCTGAAGGGCGGCACCAGACGGGAGAGCAGATTGACCTTCTCGGCGCCCGGGAAGAGCACGTCGGAGAGGAGGACCGCACCGCAGATGATGACGGTGAGAAAGGCGCCGAGGATGAACTCGAGGCTGTGGAACCGCTGCAGGCGTGACGTTTTTGCGGCCATGGTGCTTACTCCGTGCGGATGCGGGGATCGATGAGCCCGTAGGCGATATCGACCAGGAGATTGATGCCGACGATCAACAGCGAAAGCACGGTGATGACGGCCTGCAGGACCGGGTAGTCACGCGCGCCGACGGCGTCGAAGGCAAGCGTTCCCAGACCCGGCCAGTTGAAGACGCGCTCGATGACGACGATACCGCCCAGCAGGCCGCCGAACTGCAGGCCGAAATAGGTGATCAGCGGGATCGCGCAATTGCGCAGCGCATGCTTGTAGAGCACCTTCGTCTCGCTGAGCCCCTTGGCACGGGCCACCATCACGTACTGCGACTGCAGCGTGTCGAGCATGGTGGTGCGCACGAGGCGGACGTTCGTTGCCGTCAGGATGATGGCCATGGTGGCGCCGGGCATGATGTAGCTCTCGATGCCGCCCATCCCGCTCGGCGGCAGGAGACCGAGCGTAATCGAGAACAAGAGCACCAGCATGGTGGCGAGCCAGAAATTGGGGAAGGACAGCCCGATCAGCGAAAAGATCCGGATCGCCTGATCCAGCCCCTTGCCTCGGGACGTTGCGGCCATGATGCCGAGCGGGATCGACAGCACGATCGAGATCGCCATGGAGACGAAGGCCAGCATCAGCGTGGCCGGAATGGCGTTGCCGATCAACGTCGAGACCTGCGTGCCGCCGACGAAACTGCGGCCGAAGTCGAGGGTCAGTATGCCCTTGAGGAAGTCGAAATACTGAACGAAGAACGGCTTGTCGGTTCCGAGCGCCGCACGGATGCGCGCAAGATCGTCCTCCGTCATGCTGCCGCCGCCCTGGAACATGGTCACGGCAGGATCGCCCGTCAGCCGGATGGCGAAGGACACGAGCAGTGTGATGGCGATGACGACGAAGATCGCTTGCAACAAGCGTTTGACGAGAAACCCGGCCACGTTCTTTTCCTTGAAGTCGAGGGAGGTGCCGCCCGATGGCTGGGCGGCACCTGTTTGCGATTATTCGACGGTGACGTCGGTCAGCTTCAGGCGGTTGTCCGGAGCTGCCGTGAAGTTCTGCACCCGCTTCGAGACGCCGTAGATGGCGTTCGAGTTGTAGAGCGGAAGCTCCAGCGCACGATCGGCGATATAGGCGCCGACTTCCTTCAGGATCCGCTCGCGCTCGGCACGATCGGTCAGCGGCCGCTGGGACTCCAACAGTGCGTCGAGCGTTTCGTCCTTCTCGTAGGGGTTCCACTTTTCGCCCGAGTGGTACATCGAGTAGGCCGTGTTGTCGTAGTCGAAGGTCCAGCCGCCCCACTTCTGCTGGAACATCGCGCCGGTCTTGCCCTGCGGGATGATGTCGTTCAGCAGCACGTTGGTTTCATAGGGCTGGATGGTGGCGTTGAGGCCGACCATCTGCAGGAAGCTCGCCACGACCTGCGCCACTTCGTTCATGGTCGCGTCATTGCCGCGGATGTCGATCTGCAGCGGCGAGCCGGCCGCAACGCCTGCTTCTGCAAGCAGAGCCTTGGCAGCTTCCGGATCGTACGGCAGCGGAGCAAGCTCCGGGTCATGACCGAAGGAGAGCGCGCTCTGGAAGGTCGCGATCTCGGCGCCCTGGCCGGCAAGGATCGAGTCCACGATTGTCTTGCGATCGACCGCCATGATGATGGCCTTGCGCACGCGCGGGTCGGCGGTGATGCCGTCGCGGGTGTTGAAACGCAGCGCATCGACGGTCGGGCCGGGCACGCTGACGATATCAAGGTTGTCGTCGGCTTCGATGACCGGGATCATGCCGATCGGAATGATCGGCGGGATGACGATGTCGACGCGACCGGCCTGCAGCTCGGCAACGGCCGTCGCCGGCTCGGTGATGAAGCGGTACTCGAGCTCCGAGAGCTTCGGTGCGCCGCCCCAGTAGTCAGCATTGGCTTCGAGGTTGATGCCGACCTTCGGCTGGTAGGACACAAACTTGAAGGCGCCGGTACCGACCGGGTTGAGGTTGAAGAAATCCTCGCCCTTTTCCTCGATGTACTTCGGCGGGACGATCATCGCGCCGTAGCCGGCAAGCTTCGTCAGGAGAACCGGATCCGGCGTCGTGAGCTTCATGTCGACCGTGTATTCGTCGATGACCTCGACGCTCTCGATCGCGATGTAGTTCGAGCGCTGCGGACCCTTGGCACCTTCTTCGCCCAGCAGGCGGTCGAAGGTATATTTCACCGCTTCGGCGTTGAAGGGCTCGCCGTTGTGGAAGGATACGTTCTGGCGCAGCGTGAAGCGAATGCGCTTGCCCTCGTCCAGCTCTTCCCAGCTCTCGGCAAGACCGGGCACCAGCTCCATGTCGGGGCCACGGTAGGTCAGTCCGTCGAAGATGTTGGTGGAGACGGCAGCCCAGGCCACCAGGAAGGTGTCGACCGGGTCCCAGCTGCCTGGATCCTGCGAGCTCGAGAGCGTCAGCTTGCCGGCGGCGAGCGTCGGGCCGGAAAACGCCGTTCCTGCCATGGCAAGCGCGACGGCCGCCGATAGAAGTCCCCGTTTCATTATTGTCATGTACCTGTTCCTCTCAGATGCGTGCGATGTCTTCGCGGTTGTTCAGGCGCTCTTCGCGATGAAGTGGCCTGGATGGATTTCCTCGCGGGCGAGGATTGCGGGCTCCGCGCCGACACGGTGAACCGGATTGGGAATGTCTCCCTCGATCAGCACCGTGTTGCGCTGGGCGGCGGGATCCGCCACCGGCACGGAAGCCAGAAGCCGGCGTGTATAGTCATGCTCCGGCGTTTCGAAGACCTGCCGGCGACTGCCCATTTCCATGATCTGGCCAAGATAGAGCACGGCCACGCGGTGGCTCATCTTTTCCACCACCGCCATGTCGTGGCTGATGAACAGGTATGCGAGCCCGCGCTCCGCCTGCAGGTCCATGAACAGGTTGATGATCTGCGCCTGGATCGATACGTCGAGGGCAGACAGCGCCTCGTCGGCGATGATCAGCTTGGGATCGGACGCCAGCGCGCGGGCGATGCAGATGCGCTGCCGCTGGCCGCCGGAAAACTCGTGCGGATAGCGGTCCGCATATTCGGATCCCAGTCCGACGCGCTCCAGCAGTTCGTCGACACGGCGCCGGACGGCCTGGCTGCCGGAGATGAGACCATGGGTGTTGATCGGCTCGGCAATCGAGAAGCCGACCGTCTTGCGCGGATCAAGCGATGCGAAGGGGTCCTGGAAGATGTACTGGATTTCCTGGCGCATGCGGAAGCGGTCTGCCGCCGACATCTCCGAATAGCCCCGGCCGTTGAAGGAAATGTCGCCGGAATGGGCCGACTGCAACTGCTGGATCGTCCGCCCGATGGTGGATTTGCCCGATCCGGACTCCCCGACCAGCGCCAACGTCTCGCCCGGATAGATGTCGAAGGCGACCTTGGAGACCGCGCTCAGCCGGTGCGTCACCTTTCCGAAGATCGTCTTGCGGATATCGAAGCGGATGGAGAGGTCCTTCACCGAGAGGAGCGGCTTCTCCCCGTAACGGGCGGTGTCCTGGACGCGCTCTTCACCCACCAGCTTCGGCTGGCCATCTTCCAGGACGGTGAGCGGCATGCGTTTCGGGAAGGCCTCGCCGGTCATGCTGCCCAGACGTGGAACGGCGGCCAGCAGCGTGCGGGTATAGGGATGCTGCGGATTGGCGAAGATATCTTCCACCGGCCCCTGCTCCACCTTCTTGCCCTTCCACATCACCACCACGTCGTCGGCCATTTCGGCGACGACGCCCATGTCATGGGTGATGAACACCATGCCCATGCCGAGATCCTTCTGGAGCTCCCGCATGATGGTGAGGATCTGCGCCTGGATGGTCACGTCGAGCGCCGTGGTCGGCTCGTCGGCGATCAGGAGCTTCGGCCGGCAGGCGAGCGCCATGGCGATCATGACGCGCTGGCGCATGCCCCCCGACAGCTGGTGCGGATAGCGTGACACGAGCTCGGCGGAATCCGGCAGCCGGACGAGGTCCAGCAGCCGCGTAGCTTCGGCCAGAGCCTCTGCCTTGTTCATGTCTTCGTGCAGAAGCAGGACTTCGCAGATCTGGTCGCCGATCGTGAAGACCGGATTGAGCGACGTCATCGGCTCCTGGAAGATCATCGCGATCTCCTTGCCACGAATCTTGCGCATCTGCTTCTGCGACGCCTGGAGCAGGTCCTGCCCCGCAAACATGATCCGGCCGGCGGCAAAGGTCGCGCCCATCATGTCGGCAAGCCTCATGATCGACAGCGACGTCACGGATTTCCCGGAGCCGGACTCGCCGACGATGGCAACCGTCCGGCCCGGCTGGACGGAAAACGAGAGGTCCTCGACGACCCGGCTGACGCCGAAATCGACGCTCAGCCCCTCGACCGACAGAAGTGGCGTTTGATTGTCCATGGTGGCGCTCATTCAAGTGTTTCCGGCACGTCCTGCCCGGCAAGGTTGGGACTGTTGTCGCGGGTGGAAGGCGAAATGCGGGCGATCACTTCGCCTGCGTTGTGGGAGGAGCCCGCTTCCGCAAGAATGGAAATGACGCCCGTTTCCGGTGCCGTGACGGCAGTTTCCATCTTCATGGCATCCATGACCGCAAGCGCGTCACCCTTCTGCACCAGATCGCCATCCGCAACATTCCACTGCACCAGCGTCCCGGGCACGGGTGCGCGAACATCGCCCGCATGGCTTTCGAGGTCAGGTCCCTGCTGCGACGAAGACGGCGCCTGGCCAAGCAATTTGAGAAAGGCATCCGGAATACCGAGGCGGACGAGCTTTCCGTCGAGTTCGACGGTGGCGCGCAGAAGCGGAGCCGTGTCCGCCTGCAACGGCCGGGCCTCGGCCTCCAGCGTTCCGGCAAAGTCGGTCTCGATCCAGCGGGTATGGACGCGGAAACTGTCGCCGGTGAAATCCGGATGGTCGACGACCGCCCGGTGGAAGGGCAGCACCGACGGCACACCCTCGATCCGGAATTCTGCAAGTGCCCGACGCGCGCGGGCAAGCGCCTGCGCCCGATCAGTGCCCCAGACGATCAGCTTGGCCGCCAGCGAATCGAACATCGGCGAGATGACGCAACCACTGCCAACGCCGGAATCAATCCGCACGCCCGGACCGGAGGGTGCCGCAAATTTCGTGATCTCGCCAGCCGAAGGCAGGAAGCCGCGGCCGGGGTCTTCCATGTTGATCCGGAACTCGATGGCATGACCACGGGACAAAGGTGTTTCGGTGGTGCTGAGCGGCAGGCCTTCGGCGATGCGGAACTGCTCGATGACGAGATCGAGTCCCGTCGTCTCTTCCGTCACCGGGTGCTCGACCTGAAGCCGCGTGTTGACCTCCAGAAACGAGATCATCCCGTCGGCGCTGAGCAGGAATTCCACGGTACCGGCCCCGGTGTAGCCGGCTTCGGCACAGATGTCGCGGGACGCGGCGTGGATCTTCTCCCGCTGCTCCGCAGACAGGAATGGAGCCGGCGCTTCTTCTACGAGCTTCTGGTTGCGCCTCTGCAGCGAGCAGTCGCGGGTGCCGACGACCAGCACATTGCCCAGCCGGTCCGCCAGCACCTGCGCCTCGATGTGGCGCGGGCGGTCGAGGAACTGTTCGACGAAGCATTCGCCGCGCCCGAAGGCGGCCACGGCCTCGCGGGTGGCCGACAGGAACATCTCCTCGACCTCGTCGAGGTGGCGCGCGACCTTCATCCCGCGCCCGCCGCCGCCATGGGCGGCCTTGATGGCGATCGGCAGGCCGAAGCGCTTCGCAAACGCCAGCGCCTCAGCCGCACTGGAGATGGCGCCATCGCTGCCGGCAACCAGCGGGGCTCCGACCCGCTGGGCGATGCGGCGCGCCTCGAGCTTGTCTCCAAGAGCCTCGATCACCTGCGGATCCGGGCCGATCCAGATCAGCCCCGCATCGATCACCGCCCGCGCGAATTCGGCCCGCTCGGATAGAAAACCGTAGCCCGGATGGACGGCATCGGCGCCGGATCGTCTGGCAACGGCGATCAGCTTGTCGATGTCGAGATAGGTGTCCTTCGCGCTCGCACCATCCAGCGCATAGGCTTCGTCCGCCTGAGCGACGAAGAGCGCGCCGACGTCGGCATCGGCGTAGACGGCGACAGAGGCCAGGCCATAGTCCTTGCAGGCCCGGATGATCCGCACCGCGATCTCGCCCCGGTTGGCGATCAGAACCTTCTTCATGTCTGTTTCCCCGGAATAAGTCTGTCGACGAAGCGGTGTGTCGGGTTGAAGCGAATGCGCGCACCCACCGGAATTTGACCGGCAAGATCGAGATGGTGGCCCGCGACATTGGCGATCACTGGATAGCCGCCGGTGAGCGGATGATCGGCAAGGAAGAGCACCGGCTGGCCGCTCGCCGGCACCTGAATGGCGCCATGGACGGTGGCTTCACTGGGAAGCTCTTGGGTGATCGCCCGCTCCAGCGCCTCGCCCGCAAGGCGGATGCCGACGCGGCTCGATTGCGCCGTGACCTGCCACGACTGGGACAGGAAGCTTTCCACGGCGCTCTCGGTAAACCAGTCGGTTCTCGGGCCCATGACCACGTCCAGCACCACCTCTTCGCCAGCACGCGGCATGGAGACGGAGGGCAGTTCACCCATCGTGACAAGGCTTCCGACCGGCGCGTCGCAGATTGCAACGTGATCGCCCGCCGCAAGCGGCGCCGGACCGATCTGGGCCAGCGTGTCGGTGGCGACGCTTCCCAGCACCGGAGCGATCGCAAAGCCGCCGCGTATCGCCAGATAGGAACGCATGCCGGCGGGAGGTGCTGCGAGCGTCACCACGTCGCCGTCGTCGAGCGCGACGGGATGGTTATGAGGCACGGTAAGCCGAACACCGCTCGCGCTGACGATCGACACGGGAGCCGGAGCCCCTGCCAGCGCGAGAACACCCCGACCGCGCATCCGGAACGACAGGCCGCCGAGCGTGACTTCCAGCGCCGCTGCATTCGGCGAGTTGCCGACCAGCCGATTGGCCATCTTCAGCGCACCGCGGTCGGCGGCGCCGGACCGGCTGATACCCTGGTTTGCCTGTCCCGAACGCCCGAGATCCTGGAACAGGACCGGGAGGCCGACGGAAAGGATTTCGATCCCAGCCGCGCCCTCTGCCATGGCGGGCGAATGTTCCGCCTTGATCGGCGCCTTGATCTCGTAAGATCCGGCATTACCGATATCGAGGAAGCGGACACGGCTTCCGGGCTGCAGCAAGGCCGCCGGATCGCGGTCGATGTCGAACATCGACAGCGGCGTCGTGCCGATCAACTGCCAGCCGCCGGGGCTCGTCTTGGGATAGACACCGGTGAATTCGCCGGCCAGTCCGACGGCACCGGCCGGCACATGCGTGCGTGGCGACTTACGTCTCGGCACCGCCAGCCGCGGATCACCACCGGCCAGATAGGCAAAGCCTGGCGCAAAGCCTGTGAATGCGACCAGATATTCGGCGGCGCCATGAAGGCGGACGACCTCTTGCGTCGTCATATCCAGAATGGCTGCGACCTCTGCGAGATCCTCTCCGTCATAGTGAACAGGGATTTCCACCAGCGATCCGGAAGATGCCTTGCTCTCCCCGCCGAGATAGGACGCAACGACGGATCCGAGCGCTTCCGCCGAGATCTCCAGCGGATCGAATTCGATGAGCAGCGTGCGGGCAGCAGGGATGATCTCACGGATGCCGGCAATCGGATGGTCCTGCAGGGCCTCGAAAAGTGCAAGCGTTTCGCCGAGGTCTGAAAGCTCCACGAGAACGCAGTCTTCCCTCACGGGAAGGACACGCATCGACGTCTTATGGAGGGGTGCGGGAGTGCTTGCCTGCATGCCAGTCTCAGCCTGCCGCGCCGGCGCAGGGGCCGATCGCAATGCCGGCCTCCTCAAGCGCGCTGCGCAGACGCTGCGCGATCGCGACGGCTCCCGGACTGTCGCCGTGCACGCAGATGCTCTGCGCATCGATCTTCGTCAGCGTGCCGTCGATAGCCTCGACCACACCGTCCTGGACGAGCCGCACCATGCGTTTGGCAATCATATCCGGGTCATGAAGCACGGCCCCGGCCTCACGTCGGGAGACCAGCGCGCCCTCGGCCGTGTAGCCGCGATCCGCAAAAGCCTCGGCCACGACCGTCAGACCGGCAGCCCTCGCCTGCGCGATGAGCGGCGAGCCCGCGAGCGCCACAAGCGCCAGCGAAGCATCGACGGCAAGGATGGCGGCGATCACGTCGGCCGCTTGCCGCGTGTCGAAGGCGATGGTGTTGTAGAGGGCGCCGTGCGGCTTGACGTAGGTGACGCGCGTGCCTGCCGCTGCGGCAAGCCCCTTCAACGCGCCGATCTGGTAGATCACGTCGCCGATCAATTCCTCGCTGGTGGGGTCCATGTCGCGCCGGCCGAACCCGACGAGGTCCCGGTAGCCGACATGGGCGCCAATGGCGATGTCCCGTTCGGCCGCAGCCCGCAGCGTCCGCAAGATGCCTGCCGGATCGCCCGCATGGAAGCCGCAGGCCACGTTCGCGCTGCTGACGACATCGAGCATCGCGCTGTCATCGCCCATGCGCCAGGCGCCGAAGCTTTCGCCGAGATCGCTGTTAAGGTCGATCATCCTCATGAGACCCGTTCCCACCCAATTCTGTGGACGAAGCTAGCAACTCCCGATAACCCTGTCCAGACTGTTGAACAATTTTCATACATTGCCCTACAAATAATCATTCAGCCAGGATGGACCCGGTGTTCCATGGCGGCGCCGTGGTTTTCTATTGAACTCCGCCGATCGTCCTGCGATTGGCATTGTGAAGCGGGATGGGCAATCTGATGACAACTTCCAGGACGGGTGGTTTGGGCGAGAAGGAACAGGAAGCGCCAAATACGAAGCGCTCTGCCCGCCAGAACAGCAACGGCGTCGAACCGCCCCTGACGCTCGCCGAGACGCTTGCCGGCCGGATCCGCGAGCAGGTGATCTCCGGCCGGCTCGTTCCGGGCAGCCACCTCTCCGAACAGACCCTCAGCGACGAACTGCAGGTCTCCCGCAATACGCTGCGCGAGGTGTTCCGCCTCCTGACCAAGGAGGGGCTGCTGCGTTACGAGGCCAATCGCGGCGTCTTCGTCGCGACGCCCAGCATGTCGACGATCGTCGACATCTACCGGGTTCGCCGCTTCATCGAGTGCCCGGCGCTGGCGCAGGCACATCCCCGCCATCCGGCCGCGTCCAAAATGCGGACTGCCGTTGAAGCGGCCCATGATTGCCGGGACAAGGGCGACTGGCTTGGCGTCGGCACGGCCGACATCACATTCCACGCAGCGATCGTCGAGCTTGCCGACAGTCCGCGTCTCAG
>TARA_R110002051_G_scaffold44442_8_pt1 | contig 22392 bp, 22 predicted proteins | sample TARA_R110002051 | Tara Oceans TARA_R110002051 (sample SAMEA4397023) | marine metagenome | biome: Polar Biome; feature: [MES] marine water layer (ENVO:01000295) within the mesopelagic zone...; material: water (ENVO:00002006), including particulate matter (ENVO:01000060) such as......
ACTGTTGCCGCTTGCGGCAAAGGCGAGGGTGACCTCCGCAGGCAGGTCCTCGATCGCCTTCTGTGTTCCTGTCTGGCTGAGACCGAGGCCGCCGACGACGATGGCGATGCGTGTTCCGCGCGCACCCGACCACGGACGGGCATACTGGTCCATGGGGCGCAGGCCGTCTTCGCCGACAACGGGAAGCTGGCCATACGGCGATTCTTCAAGAAGATCTTCGTTGGGAGTGCCCGCGAGCCTCGGATCCTGGCCGATGCGCGGTGTCCCGACGATCACCGGGCCCTCTCCGGCGCGCGACCGTGGCGAGTAGATCGTCACGACATTGCCGTCGTCGGTCAGCGTCCGCTCGACGTTGGCACCGGATTGCGGGTTGGCTCTGCGAAGGCTTTCGGCCGCTTCGGGGGCTGCCGTCGCGGGCGCAGCCTCCGCAGTTTCGGCGGGCACATCGACGGCTGCCATTTCCGGCGCCTTGAGAGCGGCCTCGCCCATCATGGAATAGGCTGACAGGCCGACGATCGCCGCGACGGATACTACGGAGAAGACGAAAAGCGGAGACAGCCGCAGGCGTCGCCGTTTGCCGGCCGGCCTCTCTTGTCCGAGCGGTGCATGAAGATCGGTGCCCAAGAGGAAATTGTCCGCGGGTGGAATGCGATAAAGAAAGGGAGCCGGCTAGGCGGCTCCCTTTCAGGTTCGTTACTGCTTGGCAGCAGCCTTGTCCGGGCTCGGCGGGAAGCTTGGATCGGACTTGTTGCCGCGCAGCAGGTCGAGCGCGTAGTTCAACTGGATGTCGTCCTTGGCTTCCGGCGGAACATAGGCGACGGAGCCGGAGCCCTCGTCGGTCTCGTTCTGACCCGGAATATGGCCACGCAGGCTGGATTCGCCTTCGGCGCGGACCTTGCCCTGCAGCTCTTCCGGAAGCGGCTGTTCCACCGCGATGTCCGGCTTGATCCCAGTGCCCTGGATCGAGGTGCCCGACGGCGTGTAGTAGAGCGCTGTCGTCAGGCGCAGCGCGCCGCTTTCGCCAAGCGGGATGATCGTCTGGACCGATCCCTTGCCGAAGGAGCGGGTGCCGAGAACGGTGGCCCGCTTCAGATCCTGCAGGGCGCCGGCGACGATTTCCGAAGCCGAGGCCGAACCACCGTTGATCAGCACGACCACAGGCTTGCCGTCGGTCAGATCTCCCGGGCCGGCGTTGAAGCGGCGGGTTTCGTCCGCATTGCGGCCGCGGGTCGATACGACCTCGCCACGCTCCAGGAAGGCGTCCGAAACATTGATCGCCTGATCCAGAAGACCGCCCGGGTTCAGGCGCAGGTCGAGCACGTAGCCCTTAAGCTGGTCGGCAGGCACTTCTTCCTTAATCTTCTCGATTGCCTTTTCGAGGTCGTCATAGGTCTTCTCGGTGAAGGAGATCACCCGCAGATAGCCCACGTCGCCTTCCACACGCGACTTGACCGCCCGCACAGCGATGATGTCGCGCACAACGGTGATCTCGAGCGGCTTGTCGGCGCCTTCGCGAATGACGGTCAGCTTGATCGGCGTGTTGACCGCGCCGCGCATCTTCTCGACCGCTTCCTCGAGCTTCAGGCCGCGAACGGCGGTGCCGTCGATCTCGGCAATCAGGTCGCCTGAGAGAATGCCGGCACGGGATGCCGGCGTATCGTCGATCGGCGCGATGACCTTGACGAGTTCGTCTTCCATGGTGACTTCGATGCCAAGACCACCAAACTCGCCGCGGGTCTGCGTGCGCATGTCTTCGGCGTCTCTGGCATTCAGGAAGCTCGAATGCGGGTCCAGCGAGGTCAGCATGCCGTTGATGGCATTCTCGACCAGCTTTTCCTCATCCGGCGGCGTCACGTACTGCGCGCGGACGCGCTCGAAGACGTCGCCGAAGATCGACAGTTCCTTATAGGTTGAAGGGCCTGCAGCCTGCGCAGGCACTCCGGCCGAATAGATGACGCTCATGGCCGTAGCACCCATCAGCGCACCGACGATCACAAGAGAAGCCTTACGAATCATTTCGTGCCCTTCCGCTTTCCTTGGCAGTCCACCATGGTTTCGAATCTACCGGTGAACCGTCCTTCCTGAATTCAATGTAAAGGGTTGGTCGATCGGTTTCCAGCGTCAATGCTGCAGCGCTCGCCACCTTTTTCGCACCCATCACGGCAATCGGTTCGCCCGATAGAACGAATTTGCCTTGCCGTGTCCTCACGTCGTCCATGCCAGCAAGGACGACATGATAACCGTCTCCAGCGTTCAGGATGATCATCTGCCCGTAGCTTCGGAAAGCGCCGGCAAAGACGACCAGACCATCGGCCGGTGCCGTCACCACGGAGCCGGGGCTCGCAGCCACTGTCATTCCCACGGCAGTATGTCCCGTCCCGTCCGCATCCCCGAATTCCCGGAGAATGTCGCCGGTCACGGGTAGCTCAAGCGTCTGCCTGAGGCTTGAAAACGCGTATGCCGGTGCAATGCGGTTTTTGTCAGGCAATGCGTTCTGGGCCCGCTCCCTGGCCTGCTCCCGCTCGGCTTGCGACAGTTGGCGCAGGCGCTCTTCTTCCAGTCTGGCCTGCTCCACAGCTTCCCGCACCGAGGCGATCTCGCCCTCCAGCGACTGGACCAGCCCTTCCAGGCTGGTGGCCTGTTCGGCCAGCTCTTCCGAGCGCCGCCGTTCGGCCTCCAGCTCCGCAGTGCTTTGCAGACTGAGCTTCTCGTTTTCGGCCAGCAGCATGTCCATGCGCTTTTCTTCCTCAAGGCTCGCGGCGATGGTCGCCGATACCGAGGTTCTTTCCACGGAAGCCTGGGCCTGGAGCGTGGTCAGCGCCTGGAGATCGGCGTGCAGCCTTTCAGCCTGAGCCCGCATGCCGGGAACCACTGCTCCGAGAAGGATCGCGCTTCTGACGGAGGCAAGTGCATCCTCGGGCGTGACGAGGAGCGCGGGAGGCGGATTGCGCCCCATCCGTTGCAGGGCGGCGAGAACTTCCGCCAGAACGTCGCGACGACCCCGCAGGGACGTTCGGATCTCGGCTTCTCTGAGCCGAAGTCTCGCAAGCGTTTCCTCGCTCTCGCGGATCTTCTCTTCCAGATCCTTGCGGCGTGCGGCGGAGTCAATCAGCGCCTGGCGCAGATTGCTCGTCGTTTTTTCCAGTTCGGCAATGTCCTGCTCGATGGACTCGGCCTTGCCGACCGACAGGCTGATCGTGTCGCTGAGTTCTTCCAGTTCCTGTCGCGCCTCATCGCGCTTGCGTTCGAGGTCGAGCGCCGGATCGGCAGGCGTGGCGGGCTGTTCGACAAGCTGGGCGTAGGCCGCTGTCCGATCGAACGTCATCGGGGGAAGAAGGGCAAGCGCCGACGCAGCGGCCCAGACAGGCAGCCTCGAAGACAGGAATTTGCGTGAAGCCAAGCTCATATGCGTTCCGGTTGCCGCGTCGCGCAAACCTAAGCTGATTTGCGCTCCATGGCCATAAACATCCACGTGTTTCTGACCGATGGGTCAGACACGATGGTAGGGATGCCCGGACAGGATGGTGACGGCGCGGTAGAGCTGTTCGGCGATCAGGATGCGCACCAGCTGGTGCGGCCAGGTCATGCTGCCGAGATTGAGAACCATGTCGGCCCTGGCGTAGAGGGCAGGGTCCAATCCATCCGCCCCTCCCACGGCGACCATCAGGTCGCGCTTGCCGCTGTCGCGGAAGCGACCCAGAGTGTCTGCGAAGGCTTCGCTGTCGAGGGATTTGCCGCGTTCGTCCAGAAGCACGAGCAGGGCACCGTCGGGCAAGGCCTTTTCCAGTGCCGCAGCCTCGTCGCGCTTGCGCGTCTCCGCGTTGGACGCCTTGCTTTCCGGGACCTCCGTCACGCGGACCAGTTCCAGCCCGATCGCCGGACCCGCCTTGGCAAACCGGTCGAGGTAGCGAGACGCAAGATCCTTCTCCGGTCCCGCTTTCAGCCGACCGACGGCAAAGAGGCTGATGCGCATGTCTGTCCCGCCGGCGTCCGGCCCGTCATCTGCTGGTCGACGTGCGCGCAAGACGCAGCCGCTTCCATACTGTTGCTACCGGCAGCAGGACATGGCCTGCCGCGGATCAGTGCCGTGTTTCTTCCTCAAGGTCGGGAGCGGACCACATCTTTTCGATGTTGTAGAACTCCCGGACTTCGGGGCGGAACACATGGATGATGATGTCACCACTGTCAATCAGCACCCAGTCTCCCGCTTCGAGACCTTCGACGCGGGCTGTTCCCAGGCCTTCGTCCTTGAGGTCTGAAATCAGGTGATCCGAAATGGCTGCGACGTGACGGTTCGAGCGCCCGGACACTACGACCATGTAGTCTCCCAGTGCGGACTTGCCGGCGATGTTGATGGTGACGATATCTTCTGCTTTGGAGTCCTCAAGGCTGGCGAGGACCAGTTCGAGAGCACGGGCAGCAGCATCGGCGCCACGTTCTGTGCTCTGCGGGAGGATGGCGTGCATCTTTCCCTTGGTGTGTACTGTTGTCAGGGTTCGTCCTTTCTTGGAGGTAACAGCTACAGCACTGTCAGCGAATCCGGCTTTCCGACCGCTGATCAAAGGTGGCATTGAAATGTAAATCTTTCAAGATATCTGCGGAAATCGTGATTGAAGCTCGGAACCGGCTTCAGGACACGCCGAGGCGCAGATTCGTCGAGCTGAGGGCCGATCGGGGGCCATGGATGAACGTCCAGGCAGGCGCCTGTTTCCGCCACAGGATGCCGGCGTCGTCCTCGTCGATGCGGGCATGGTCGAAGGTGCGCGTCATCTTCGACGAGAGGAAGGAGAGGGTCGAACCGGGGCGGTCGATCACGGCAATGGGGAAGGTGCAGACGATGGACTGCCATTTCTGCCAGCGATGGAACGATCGAAGGCTGTCGGCCCCCATGATCCAGACGAAATGCACGCCGCGATTGCGGGCAGCAATATGCGACAGTGTATGGGCCGTATAGGGACTGCCCAGCGCCTGCTCGAATGCCGTGATCTTGACGCGTGGATCCTGCACCAGCTTTGCGCTCATGGCTATCCGATCGCCGAGGGAGGCGAGCTCGGACCGGCTCTTCAGCGGGTTTCCCGGCGTCACCATCCACCAGAGCTGATCCAGTCCCAGGCGCCGAAGCGCAATCTCGGCAACCAGGAGATGGCCTTCATGGGGCGGGTTGAAGGAGCCGCCGAACAGGCCGACCACCATGCCGGGCTGGACGTGCGGCATCGAAAGGTACTGACGATCCACGTGCTCTTCTGTCACAGCGGCTAGGGCCGGATCTGGCCGGTGCCATGCACGCGGTATTTGAACGATGTCAGCTGCTCGACGCCCACCGGCCCGCGCGCATGCATCTTGCCAGTCGCTATGCCGATTTCGCCGCCCATTCCGAACTCACCGCCGTCGGCGAACTGGGTCGAGGCGTTGTGCAGAAGGATGGCGGAGTCAATCTCGTTGAAGAAGCGCTCCACGACCTTCGGGTCTTCCGCAATCACAGCTTCGGTATGGTTGGAGGAATAGGTGTTGATGTGGGCGATCGCACCCGAGATGCCATCGACGATCGCAACCGAGATGACGGCGTCGAGATATTCGGTGCGCCAGTCCTCTTCGGATGCGGGTTTAAGGCCCGGAACCACCTTGAGGACAGCTGCAGACGCGCGCACTTCACAGCCGGCCTCGGTCAGCGCCTCCAGGATCGGCGTCAGGTGGCTGCCGATGGCGGCGCTGTCGATGAGGAGTGTTTCGGCCGCTCCGCAGACGCCGGTCCGGCGCATCTTGGCATTGACGACGATCCGCTTGGCCATCTCAAGATCCGCCGATGCGTCCACATAGATGTGGCAGAGGCCCTCGAGGTGAGCAAAGACCGGGACCCGTGCCTCGCTCTGGACGCGGGCGACAAGGCTCTTGCCCCCGCGCGGGACGATCACGTCGATCGCGCCGTTGAGGCCGCCCAGCATGGCGCCGACGGCCGCGCGGTCGCCGGTCGGGACGATCTGAATGGCATGCTCCGGCAAGCCGGCGGCCGTCAATCCCGTGACGAGGCAGCGGTGAATGGCGCGCGACGAGTTGAGCGAATCCGAGCCGCCGCGCAGGATCACGGCATTGCCGGCCTTCAGGCACAGTGCCCCGGCATCGGCGGTCACATTGGGGCGGCTTTCATAGATGACGCCGATGACGCCGAGCGGCGTGCGAACCCGTTCGATCTTCAGCCCGTTGGGACGGTCCCAGGCGGCAATCACATCGCCGACCGGGTCCTTCAGCGCCGCGATCTCGCAAAGCGCCTGCGCCATGCCCTCGATCGAGGCTTCCGTCAGCGTCAGCCGGTCGATGAAGGACGGCTGCAGGCCCTTTCCCTCGACCTGCTTCAGGTCTTCGGCATTGGCGGCCAGGATGTCATCCTTTGCGTCCAGGATGGCTTTGGCCATGGCCTGAAGAGCCTGGTTCTTGGCATCCGGAGAGGCTGTCGCAAGGGCGCGCGCCGCGGACTTCGCCTGGCGGCCGATCCGGTCCATCAGCACGGTGACGTCCTCTGCCGCATTGGTCACCAGATCAAGCATGGGCGGCTTCCTCTTTCGAACCCTGTTCGTCTTCGTCCTGTCGTCCGGACGACCTCGTCACCACGAGATCATCGCGATGCACCATGGCGGCCCGACCGGCGTAGCCGAGAACGGCCTCGATATCCGCCGATTTGCGTCCGGTGATCCGGCGCGCTTCATCGGCGTCGTATCCTGCCAGCCCGCGGGCGATCTCGCGGCCGTCGGGGCCGGTGATGGCGATGGTGTCGCCGCGGTGGAAATGGCCGGCAACCGAGATGACACCGGCCGGCAGCAGGCTCTTGCCGTCGGCCAGCGCCTTTTCGGCCCCGGCATCGATGACCAGCTCGCCGGCCGGCTGCAGCTGTCCGGCAATCCAGGTCTTGCGGGCCGTGACCGGCGTGGCGGAGGGTGCAAACCAGGAAAACCGGACACCATCCTCGATGGCCTTCAGCGGATGCTCCGTCTTGCCGGAGGCGATGATCATGGCGCAACCGGCGCTGGTGGCGATCTTGCCGGCATCGATCTTGGTGCGCATGCCGCCGCGCGACAGTTCCGATGCAGCGCCGCCGGCCATCGCTTCGATCTCCGGCGTGATCGCGGGGATCGTATCGAGGAACCGTGCGTCGGGATCAAGGTGCGGGGGGGCGGTGTAGAGGCCGTCGATATCCGACAGGAGCACCAGAAGGTCGGCTCCGGTCATGGTCGCCACGCGTGCCGCGAGGCGATCGTTGTCGCCGTAGCGGATTTCCGAGGTCGCGACCGTGTCGTTTTCGTTGATGATCGGAATGGCGCCGATCTTCAGGAGCTGGTTGATGGTGGCGCGGGCATTGAGATAGCGGCGGCGCTCTTCGGTGTCGCCCAGCGTCAGCAGGATCTGCCCGGCGACGATGGCGTCCCGCGACAGGCTGCCCGACCAGGCGCGCGCCAGCGCAATCTGGCCGACGGCCGCGGCCGCCTGGCTTTCTTCCAGCTTGAGGGCGCCGGAGGGCAGGTCGAGGACGGTGCGGCCCAGTGCGATGGCGCCCGATGAGACGACCAGCACATCGACGCCGCTGGCTTTCAGCTGTGCAATGTCGGTGCAGATCGCGTCAAGCCATTCCGTCCTGAGGCCGCTTTTGCGGTCCACAAGCAGAGCCGATCCGATCTTGATGACGATCCGGCGGTGGCTGGCAAGCGATCTGCGCGATCCGCTCATCCGGCATCATCCTCAGAGGCGTCGTCGTCCTGGTCAAACCGCGAACTGCGATCCGGCAGCGCCGTCTCGCCACCGCCGGCATTGACGATGACGTCACGCAGCGCCCGCAGCACGTCGGTCATGCCCTTGCCGGTCGCAGCCGAGATGAGGAAGGGCTTGTGGCCGCAGGCCTTCTCCAGTTCCTTGGCCTTCTTCTTCAGCTCCGTCTCGTCCAGCACGTCGATCTGCGACAAGGCGACGATCTCCGGTTTGTCGATCAGGCCGCCGCCGTAGGCTTCGAGCTCATGCTTCACGGTCGTATAGGCCTTGCCCACATGCTCCTCGACGCCCGAGACCAGATGCAGGAGGACGCGGGTCCGCTCGACGTGGCCGAGGAAGCGGTCACCGATGCCGACGCCTTCATGAGCACCTTCGATCAGGCCGGGAATGTCGGCCAGGACGAATTCGCGCCCGTCGATGGTCGCCACCCCGAGGTTCGGGTGCAGCGTCGTGAAAGGATAGTTGGCGATCTTCGGTCGCGCGCGGGTGACGGTTGCGAGGAACGTCGACTTGCCGGCGTTGGGAAGCCCGACGAGGCCGGCATCGGCGATCAGCTTCAGCCGCAGCCAGATGGTCTTTTCTTCGCCTTCGAGGCCCGGGTTCGCCCAGTTCGGTGCCTGGTTGGTCGACGATTTGAAATGGGTATTGCCGAAACCGCCGTTGCCGCCCTTGGCGAGCCGGAAGCGCTGGCCTTCCTTGGTCAGGTCGATGATCAGCGTCTCGTTGTCTTCCTCGAAGATCTGCGTGCCGACCGGGACCTTCAGGGTCACGTGCTCGCCATTGGCGCCGGTGCGGTTGCGGCCCATGCCATGGGTGCCGATCTGCGCCTTGAAATGCTGCTGGAAGCGGAAGTCGATCAGCGTGTTCAGGCCGTTGACCGCCTCGACCCAGACATCGCCGCCGCGGCCACCGTCGCCGCCATCGGGGCCGCCGAACTCGATGAACTTCTCCCGCCGGAACGAGACGGCGCCTGCGCCGCCATCGCCGGAGCGTATGTAAACTTTCGCTTCGTCGAGAAACTTCATCTTACTGCCATCAGTCTTGTGTTAGCGGCAACGCCATTGTCATAGACATTGTCCGGGTTCGATATAGGCCGTGCAGGCGGAGGTCAAAGATTATCATGAAATTGGCGAGCTATAATATCCAGTATGGCATCGGCCTCGACGGTCGTTATGACCTTAAACGGATCGCGGACAGCATCGCCGACGCCGACATCATCCTGCTGCAGGAGGTCACCCGCGGCTTCTCCCGCAATGATGCCGCCGACATGGTCGCCGAGCTCAAGGCGCTGTTTCCGCGCCACTTCTCCAGCTTTGCCGCACCCTGCGACGTGCTGCTCGGCATCGACGAGACGGAGGGGCGCGCCGTGGAACATCGCCTGCAGTTCGGCAATATGGTCCTGTCGCGCTTTCCCATGCTCGCCGTCCGCCATCTGCTTCTGCCGCGCAGCCGCACCTTCGAGAAGCTCAACCTGCAGCGCGGCGCCGTCGAGGTGGTGATCGCAACGCCCTCGGGTCCGCTGCGCGTCTATTCCGTGCATCTCGATCATGTCTCGCCGGACGAGCGGATCGAGCAGATCCGCTTCCTCAAGGCACGCGCCCTGAACTATATCGCCGAGGGCGGGGCCCTGACGGGGGCCGAGGAATTCGGCTTTGCCAATCCCCCGCTTCCGGAAGACTTCGTGATGATGGGCGACTTCAACATGACGCCGGAATCGCCCGAGTACGTGGAGATGGTGGGCAGGACCGACAGCTATGGCGAGCGGGTGTCTCGCGCCAACCAGATGGTCGATGCCTGCGCGCGACTGGGCGTCGTGACGGCGGACAGCTACACCTGGGTCAAATCGCCGGGCGACGGCACGGAGCGGATGCATCTCGATCATTGTTTCGTCAATGCGCAACTGGCGGCGCGGCTGAAGTCGGCGCGGGTGGATCATCAGGCACTTGGCTCCGACCATTTCCCCGTCTGGCTGGAATTGGCCTGACAAGCCGGGGGATCGCGCCACCGGCTTGTCAGCTCTTCAGGGGCGACGAAAGTCCTCCGGGCGAAGCTTCGTCTCCACATGCGGCACCATGGCATTGCGCGACAGATTGAAGAGGTCGCCGCAGCCGGTGATGGTGAAGCCCAGCTTCTGCTGGATGCGCAGCGACGCCGGATTGTCGACGAAGACGCCGGAGTGGATCTCGATGCCCGGCATGCGCCGCAGGAACCGATCGACGGCGGCGCCGACCGCCTCCGTCATGATGCCCTTGCCCCAGTAGAACCGGTTCAGCCAGTAGCCGAGGTTCCAATCGGACCCGCGCTGCTCCAGCCCGACGACGCCGATGTGAACGTCGTCGCCGGTGGTGATGGCCAGCGCCCATTCCGTGGACGCGCCGGACAGATGCAGTTGCAGCCAGTCAAGCGCGTCTTCCCGGTGATAGGGCTGCGGGATGCGCGCCAGCATGCCGGCAACGGCGTAGTCAGACAGCGATTGCGCCACCGCATCGGCATCCTCCAGCCGGTGAGGCCGCAGCACGAGACGTCGGCTGGTGATCACCGGGCAGGGGCCGGGCGTGCCGGTTGCTGCCCGGTCACGGGCATCGAGAAGGGTGCTCATCTAAGCTCTCCCCAGCTGCGCAGCGACATCCAGGTCTTGCGGTCCAGCCGGAACCATTCGACCGCCACCATGCCGCCCATGGCCAGCGATCCGAACATGCCCGAGCCCTGGAACTGGAAACCGCACTTCTGGATCACCCGCCTTGAGGCGACATTGGTCACCCGGCAGCGGGCATCGATGTAGTCGATCTCCCGGGTGCGAAAGGCCATGTCGATGAGGACATGCGCCGCTTCCGTCGCATAGCCCTGGTTCCAGTGGGGTTCGCCCAGCCAGTAGCCGATCTCCACCGTCTGGTTGTCTTCCTGTGGTTCCAGGCCGCAGCAACCGAGAAAGGCGCCGTTGTCGCCGCGGGTAATGGCATAGACGCACTTGCCAATCTCGCCGGTTTTCGCGCGTCGCACGAAATCGGCGGCGTCTTTTGCCGAGTAGGGGTACGGCATGCGCGACACCATGGTGGCGATGTTCGCGTTGTTGGCGAGATGGGCAAGGGCGTCGATGTCTTCTTCGTGGGGTGCACGCAGAACAAGTCTCTGCGACAGTAAGACGGGGCAATCGCTCCTCGGCCTCTCGGGCCTCAGCCGTTCCTCGGGCAGCCGTGATTGGCTTGCCCTTATCAATTCGCCTTGCATGGTTTCAGTCCTCCGTGTGGAACAAAAGAAAAAGGGAAGATGGGCGGCGCCTCATCTTCCCTTTTTCTTTGGACTGAACCTGGTGGTGCCAGCCGGGTCGATGAGACGCCGGCTGTTTTAGAGCGCTACCGGCTTATTCCGCTGCTTCTGCTTTCGGCATAACAGATACGTACACGCGGCCATTGGCCTTCGTACGGTAGTTCACGTTGCCGGCGGTCAGCGCAAAAATCGTATGATCCTTGCCGAGGCCGACATTGCTGCCCGGATGCCACTGCGTGCCGCGCTGACGCACGATGATGTTGCCCGGAATGACGACCTCGCCACCGAACTTCTTCACGCCAAGGCGCTTGGACTCAGAATCGCGACCGTTGCGCGACGAGCCGCCAGCTTTTTTATGTGCCATTGGTGTTCTCCTTAAACCTTACAAAATCCCGATCGACTTAAGCCAAGATGTCCGTGATGCGGACAACCGTGTGATGCTGACGGTGGCCGCGAATCCGCTTGGAATTCTGACGGCGACGCTTCTTGAAGGACAGAACCTTCTTGCCACGGTTATGTTCGACCACTTCGGCCTTGACCGTCGCACCCGAGACGAAGGGGGCGCCGAACTTGGCATCCGCACCGACGCCGATGACGAGGATTTCGTTGAATTCGATCGTCGTGCCGGCTTCAGCGTCGAGCTTCTCGATGGTAACCACATCGTTGGCCGCAACGCGGTACTGCTTACCGCCGGTCTTGATGACTGCGAACATTTGTTATCCTTTCATGTTCGTTCCGGCTCTGCCCGAAGGCGGCCGTCTTTTTGTCAGTCGTTGAGCAGGCCCGTCCTTCGTGGACTTGATCCCGCCGGTGAATTGCGTGCCGCATGACACGTCGCGCAACAGAGAAAGAGGCATGGAGACTTTTCCACGCCTGATCGCAAGCGGGCATACGCGAGGCCTCAAAATCTGTCAAGATGAAAGCATCGCGAGCCGCCATTTGCCGCTTGCCAGCCCCTCCAACCTTCGCTATGAGACAGCCCGCGCCGAACAGCGCCGACCAGACCCGCGGAGAGGTGGCTGAGTGGTCGAAAGCACCGCACTCGAAATGCGGCATACGGGCAACCGTATCGTGGGTTCGAATCCCACCCTCTCCGCCATGGTCTCGTGTGCCCGACCCGAGCACCCAGCTGCATTTCCTTCCAAAGACATAGGCGAAAAGCCTCGTGCCGGACGGGTTGGCGGTGTTCTTCTTGGCTCCTCTGAGAACGTCTCCATCTGCCGAAATCTTCCGGGAGCCCAGCCTCGACACGCCGTGCGGATGGCGCCGACTTATCGTGTGGTCTCACCATGTGATGCTGAGGTCGAGTCGCCTCGACTGATGACGCCGGGAATCAACGAAGTGCCGAGGTGTTCTTGCTGCGCTCCGCCGTCCTCGCCACGGGCCGGGATACTTCTTTGTTGTTCGCGAGAGGTCACATCTTGCTGTCCGTTCAAGGAACCTTAAGGCAGTCTTTCTAGTCCATGCTTCGCCTATTTACGGGGCGCGGTGAAGTCGACATACTCGCGGCATCAGTGAGGTTGGACATGCATTCTCAGTTCGTGGCACGACGCTCTACGGCGAAGATGAGCGACGACAGCCCCCCAACGTCGGAGCAGTTCAATCGCCTTCAGGAGCTGTTCGAGAAGACGTTCAAGGCCGCCCGCGTCGGCATCTGGGAGTGCAGCCTGCCGGACGAGACGCTGACATGGACAGACACCGTCTTTGAGCTTTTCGATCTGGATCCCCGGTCGCCGCTGCGCCGCGACGACATCGTCGCACTCTATACACCGGCATCACGCAAGGATCTTGGCCGCATCCGCAGCGCCGCGATCAATGAAGGGGACGGGTTTACGCTCGACGCCGAGATCGTCACGGCCAAGGGGAACCGCCGCTGGATCCGGATTACCGCGCTCGTGGAGCGAGCCGATGGCCGCGCGAAACGCATCTTCGGCATGAAACAGGACATAACAGCCGAGAAGGCGATGTTCGACCATATCCGTCGGCTGACGGAAATCGATCCGATGACCGGCCTTGCGTCTCGCGCCAAGTTCGAATCCGTCTTCAGCGACGTGTGTGCTTGCTCCACCGGAGCGGTCCACGGGTTGCTGCTGGTCGATCTGGATGGTTTCAAGGCGGTCAACGATGCGCTGGGGCATCAGGCCGGCGACGCGTGCCTGACGACCGCCGCGCGCAGGCTTGCGGATGTTGTCCCGGAGGCGGTCCTCGTTGCCCGACTTGGCGGCGATGAATTTGCGGTCATTCACGCTTGCCCGTCCGCGCAGCGTCTCGAGGAGGCCGGGCACCGGATCGTCAATGCGCTGGCATTCGGTTGGGGTTCGTTTCCGAACCAGCTCAGGATCAGCGCCTCGGTCGGGGGCGCCATCATCGCGAACGGAGCGGCGCCGAAGGATGTTTTCGCACAGGCCGATGGTGCCCTGTACAGGGTCAAGGCCGAAGGCAAATGCGGCTTCAGACGATCGGCCGACAGCCAGATCGTGGCCAAACGCCGCGCAGGATGAGTGACGCGATCTGCCGGGCGTGATCCCGGGCAGCCCTCTGCACGATCCGGGAAAGCCGGGTCAGGCGCGGCGGACCGGTCCGGCGAGCCTCCTCACGGCACCAGGCTCCAGAAGCCGTGCTTCTTGCCATGTCGGCGCTTCAGCTCCGCGGTATAGGTCTGGTGGGATCCGATGTCGGCGAAGTCGTCGATATGTGGGGCGAGGGCGCCGCATTCGCCCAGATGCCGCGCCGCATGCCTGTAGCGGCCGGATTTCCCGCTCTCGAGCGTGAAGTCGATCATGGATCGCAGGGCAAGGGTGGCCGCAAGCGGGTACCTTGCAGACAATGCTTCAGCGGCCGGCGTCATCAACTCGTAGAGATTGCCGTCAAGGTCCGCCTTTCGCGTGACGATAAGCTTGGCGGCCTCGGCCGGGGCCGGCCAGCGCAGCAGAAAAGCAAGCGCGCTGTGGACGTCTGGATAGGCCTGAGCATGGGCGAAGGCCTTCTCCTCCGCCTCCAGGTCGTCGAAGTCCGGCAACCGCTTGAGGAAGGCACGCAGGTGCACATCGCTCAGCGATTGCTCGAACCAGGTCCATCGATCGGCCTGGGCTTCGCCGGCGCGTCCGAGGGCTTCGAGCGCCTGAAGCCGGGCGAGCTGCCATTCGACGGGAATGTCGATGCGGCCCGTCGTATCGGCCCGCTCCAGGGTCTCGAGCGCTTCGAGAGCTCGCCCCGAGGAAAGCAGGCGGCTGGCGATGTCCGCCGCCACCAGAGGCGCCCTGCGGGTTTTCTCAGGCTGCTGGGCGATATAGGCATCTATGTCGCCCTGAGCATCGGCAATCTCCTGCAGCGCGATACGCACCGCCAGGTCCCGCTGGTTCCCATACACATCGTCCTCGTAGATCGGTTTCCTGCTGCGCCAGCCGATCACCCGGCGGTTGCCATCTGCGGGCTTTTCCTCGAGCTCTTTCGACCATTGGAGGAACAAGGCCTTCAGATGCTCAAGCCCATCCTTGCCGAGCGCCGGAACCATGGCTGAGATCAGGCGGTCATACTGGCCGTATCCATTGTCCTGAACGGCCGAGAAAATCCTTTCGGCAAGGACGTCGTGACCGATCGCTGCCGCCTGGGCGATGTCTCCGGCGTCAATGCAGGCCTGGTGAAAGCTCTCGACAAGCGAGCCGCTGCCGTCGTCGGATCTCTCGAAGATCGAAGCGGCGATGGCGAGGAACTGCCAGATCAGCTCGAAGCCTTCGCTCGGATCGTCGGCGGCGACGACATCGACGATCGTCCTGCGCTGTGTTTCCAGATCGGCCTTGAGGGCCTTCACCTTGCGCCCGTTGATGAATGTTCTGGCGCGCGCAATGCTGGAGAGGCGTTTTCTGACCTCGCGCGCCACCTCGGCGCTGCTGTGACTGCCGGCAAGCTCCATGCGGAGCCGTCGTTTGTGGGCGGCGCTGCCGGTGCTGATCTCGATGAGAAGCTCCGCGAGGCGCTGCACGCCCAGGGCTTCCAGGTTCTTTGCGTTGAGTGTCGTCTTCGCTGCCATTGGTCTTCGTACCTTGCCGGCCTCGGAAGTCCAAGATTGGATAAGCCTTAGCCTCCGTTCTTGACGTCGATCCTTCCGAGATCACAGCGCATGAGCCGACGAGTCGACTAGGTCGTCGGCTTCCCGGCCCGGTGACACAGACCAGGCCGGGCGAAGTCCTCCGGGCCTATGCCCGCGCCTCGCGGATCGCCTCCTTCAGTCCCTTCTCGTCGAGCACGCCGGCGAAGGTGGTGCGGCCGATCACGAACGAGGGCGTGCCTGCGAAGTTGAAGGCCAGCGCCTGACTGTAATTGCGGTCAAGCAGGCCGGAGATCTTGGCGGTGTGCTCGTTCACGGCGGCCGCGATTTCCTTCATGGCGAGGCCTGCTCCCGTCAGAGCCTTTTCCACGTCCTCTTCCGTCAGCTTTCCGGTGGTCTTCATCAGCGCTTCCATGGCGGGCTCATACTTGCCGATCTGCGCCGCGCCCAGAACGGCCTGGGCCGCGAAGATGGATGCGCCACCGAAGACCGGCCAGTCCTTGAGAACGAGGCGAACATTGCCGTCCTCCCGGACCACCTTCTCGACCATCGGATGGATCTTCTTGCAGTAGGGGCACTGGTAGTCGAAGAATTCGACCACCGTGACGTCGCCCTTGGGATTGCCGAGCACCGGCGCGTCCGGGTCGAAGAAGACCGTCTTCTCGGTGATGTCCTGGCTGAGGGCGAGGAGGGGCATTCCGGCGACAAGGGCGGCTCCGCCGGCGGTGACTGCAAGCAGGTTTCTGCGCGTGATCATTCATACTTCTCCTTTTCCAGATTCTTCAGGTCCGAGCACCACCACCTTGGATCCCTTCGGGACGCGGCGATGGAGGTCGATGATGTCGTGGTTCAACAGTCTGATGCAGCCGGAGGACACGGACTTGCCGATCGTCCAGGGCTCATTGGTCCCGTGGATGCGGTAGAGCGTGTCCTTCCCGCCCTGGTAGAGGTAGAGGGCACGCGCTCCCAGAGGATTCTTGATGCCACCCTCCAGGCCTGCCGCCAAAGGGCCGTAGCGGTCCGGTTCCCGCTTGATCATGTTCTGCGTCGGCACCCAGCCGGGCCACTGTGCCTTGCGCGAGATGTCGGCCTCGCCGACGAACTCCATGCCGGCCTTGGCGACGCCAACGCCGTAGCGCATCGCCTTGCCGTTCTCCATCACGAGATAGAGGAACCTGGCATAGGGATCCACGACGATGGTGCCCGGCGGATATCCGGTCGTGTAGTCCACCACCTGACGGACATTCTTCGGGTCCATCTTGGCGGCGTCGACGCCGGGAACCGTCTCGTCCCCGTCCTGGATCGGCGCATACATGCTGACCACGGACGGGTCGACCGTCGGCGTTTCGATCTTCGGAGGTTCAGGGACCGTCTGGGCACAGGCCGTCAATCCCATGACCAGAAGCAGGGCGGCCAGCGGGCGCCGCGAAGCTGTCGCTCGGGCAGGTATCATTCCGATATTCCTTCTAGGGTTTCGAGTTCTTGGATCTTCTGCGCGAGAACCTCGCGGGATATTTCGCCGAGGTGGGACCCCGCGAGCGTGCCGTCGGCTGCGAGGAAGAGCGTGGCGGGCAGCCCGACAGCCGAATAGTGGCGGCTGAGGAGAAGCTGCGGATCGAGCATGACGTTCGACAGCTCAAGGTTCTCGCCCAGGAGGTAGGCGGCCACCGTTTCCGATGGCTCCCCCTGGTTGGCGAAGACAAAGTCGACGTTTGACGTGGTTGCGGCGAGTTGTGCCATCATCGGCAGTTCGCGGCGGCAAGGCGGACACCAGGTCGCCCACAGGTTCAGAACCGCCGGGCGGCCTGTGCCACCAATCGGACTTTCGGTGCCCGCCAGGGTGCGGAAGGTGGAGGTGACGGGCGCGATCTGCGTGCCGGAATAGGTGAATGCCACCGCCGCGATCGCCGCCACGACACCCGCCGTCACGCTGGCCGCCCCCCATCCGATCAGCCTTCTGCTTCTCAGAAACAGCACGACCATCATCAGGGTCACGCCTGCGGCGCCTCCGGCCCACGAAAAGCCGCCCTGCCACAACGCAAGGATCCGCCAGGGTTCGGAGGCAAAGCTTTCGAGGTGCCGCAGAACATGCGCCAGACGCGCCGCCAAGAGCCCCACGAGCGCCGTCCACGTCGACCACCGGCCGAGCCGGTCGTCCACTCGACTGGCGAGGACTGTCGCAACAGCGAGGAAGACGACCATGCCCGCGATTGCGGCGAAACGCTCGGCGTCGAAGGCGAAGGGTCCGATGGACACGGCATTCATGGCAGGCTTTTCCTGGCTGCCGCGGCGGAGGCGGCAACGGTTTGCGCCGTGATCTCGCCCACGAGCCGGCTGGTGGCGGCTTCATTGTTGCCGGCGTCGAGAAACAGCATGGTCGGGGGGCCGACGACCTGCAGTTGCTTCATCAGCGCCCGGTTTGCGTCGGTGATCTCGCTGAGATCGACGGAGATCAGGCGCATGCCGTCCAGTGCGCTCGCCACTCTCGCGTCGGGAAGAACGGACCGCTCGATCACCCGACAGGTGACGCACCAGTCGGCCGTAAAATAGACGAGGGACGGGGACCCGGTCGGACCGTCTGCGAGCAGCGAGGACAGTTCGGCGGACGATGCGACGGATCGGAAGGAGGTCTTGTCGATCTTTTCCGTCGATGCCGTGTCGCCGGATCGGGTGGCGGCCATGGCGGCAAGGGGTCTCAAGGGATCGGTGGCGCCTGACAGCGCGCCTATTCCCAGCATGACCCCATAGAGGCCTGCAAGAACGCCTGCGGACTTGGCAAGCCGCGCAAGGATGCCCGCTTCGGGTTTGATCGCATCGAAGGCGCCGATGACCACCGCGAAGGTGATCGCCAGGACGGACCACAGGAGCAGGCCCGTGCCGGCGGGCAGGAGGCGATCTGCGAGCCAGACGGCAGTGGCGAGGAAGAGGAAGCCGAAGACATGCCGCACCCGCTCCATCCATTGCCCGGCGCGGGGAAGCAGGCCCGAACCGAAGGTCCCCATCAGGATCAACGGGATCCCTTTGCCGACGCCGAGCGCAAAGAGTGCCGCTGCGCCGAGAACGACGTCTCCGGTCTGCGCGATGTAGAGGAGCGCGCCCGCCAGCGGTGCCGTCACGCAGGGGCCGATGACGAGGGCGGAGGAAAAGCCGAGTGCCGCCGAGGAGGCCAGCGACCCGTCGGAACCGCGGCGTCGCGCGAGCCGGTTCCGCAGAAAGGACGGGAGCTGCAGCTCGAAAAGCCCGAAGCTGGACAGTGCGAGCGCCACGAAGATGGCGACCACGACAATCGTCGCCGTGCTCGATTGCAGTGCCACCTGGAAGCCCTGGCCCCACCACGCGGCGATGACGCCGAAGAGACTGAAGGCCGCCGCCAGGGACAGGACATAGGCCAGCGACAGGGCAAATCCGCGCTTGGCGGAAAGCGTCTCCCCTTCTCTCGAAAGCGCCGCCGCGAGGATAGGGTACATCGGAAACACGCAGGGCGTGAACGCCAGCAGCAGGCCGAGGCCCATGAAGCCGGCGATCAGCAACGCCACGCCGCCGCGGTCGAGGAGCGAACCGACCACCCCGTTTTCCGACTGGTCCGATATGCGGATGCCCGATCCCTCAGCAGAGGGCGGGGCCGCCTTCGACAGGAGAGGAAAGGCGGCCGGTGACTCCCGCGCCGGTGGGGCTGCCTCGTTGGCGGTCCAACCCGGCGCCTGTGCCAGTGTCGCGGGATCGATCTCCACCGTGGCCGGCGGATAGCAGAGCCCGCCGTCCTGGCAGCCCTGGTAGGTCACCTTCACCGTGCCCGTGGTCGGTGCAGCAACGCTTGCCGTGGCGGTACCGTAATAGACCTCGGTACTGCCAAAGCCGGGATCATCCTTGATCACACCCGGTGGAGTGGCCATCTCCACGGACAGGCCGTCGCTGCCGATGGCGCTCAGATATTCCCGGTACAGATAGTAGCCGTCCTCAAGCTGCCATCTTAGGGCGATGTCGGGACCGTCCCGGCGGGCCTCCAGACGGAAGGCCTGATCCATGGGCAGCGGCGCCTTAAGGGCAGGCGTCGCCACCGCTGCTGCGGCGAATGTGAGGATGAACCATGAGGTCGACAGGAAGAAACGCAAGGCTCCACTCCGTTGCTGTGTATGGAGCGGCGGTCTCTCCTCCCAAGCTTAAGGCAGCCTTAAGGTGACGGGAGCAGGGAGATGACGAACGCGACGAGGATGTGATGCGCCTGCTGGTGGTTGAAGATGACGAGATCCTGCTCGACGGCCTGAAGGTCGGGCTGCAGATGTGCGGCTTCACGGTCGATACCGTGACCTCGGTTGCCGATGCGCAGGCGGCCGTACACGCCGACACCTTCGACGCCATCATCCTCGACCTCATGCTCCCCGACGGATCGGGGCTCGACGTCTTGGCCAGAATGCGCCGGTCCGGCGACCGCACGCCGGTTCTTCTCCTGACGGCAAAGGACGAGGTGGCCGACCGGATTGCCGGGCTTGATTGCGGTGCCGACGATTATCTCGGCAAACCCTTCGATCTCGACGAGGTCGCCGCCCGGCTGCGTGCCATCGTGCGCCGTGCCCATGGCAGGGCGATCGGACATCTGGAATGGAACGACATGGTTCTCGATCCGGCACGGATGTCGGCATTGCGCGACGGCACGGCGGTTGCCTTGTCACGACGGGAATTTGCCATCCTGCAGGCGTTGATGGAGGCGCCTGGGGTCATCCAGTCCAAGACGAGCCTGGAGCAGAAACTCTACGGGTGGCAGGAGGAGGTGGAAAGCAACACCGTCGAGGTTCACATCCACAAGCTCCGATCGAAGCTCGGCGCGTCCTTCATCGAAACCGTGCGAGGCGCCGGCTACCGTCTGAGGGCGGTGCCATGAATTCGATCCGGACAAGGCTGTTTGTCATCCTGCTCGCCACAACCGGCGCCGTCTGGCTCTTCGCTGCGGCATGGATCTACGCCAGCACTCAGGCGGAGGTCGAGCGGGTTCTCGACGCCCGTCTGATGGAAGCTGCCCGGATGGTGAGCTCGTTGATCACGGATCACCGTATAGATCCCGTGGCGGCGGTGGACGCGGCAACCGCGAATGCGCCGCCTCCACCGTTCGAGGAGGCGGGCGACAGCTACAGCCGGCAGCTCTCCTGTCAGATCTGGTCGCTGCAAGGCAGCCTTGTCAGCCGATCCGAAAGCGCCCCCGCGACCTCGCTGGCCAGTCACATGAACGGGTTCGAGGAGACCGAGATCGACGGGGAAAGGTGGCGGGTCTATGCCGTCGTCAATCCGTCGCTCGGCGTTCGCGTGCTGGTCGGAGACAGTCTCGAAATCCGCGAGCGGCTGATCGGCGACGTCATCAAAGGGCTTCTTCTTCCCGGGATCGCCATTCTCCCGATCCTCGCGGCTCTGATCTGGCTGAGCGTCGGTCGAGGTCTTGCTCCCCTGACCCGCATTGCCGAAGGTCTGGCAGGCCGTTCAGCTTCGGAGCTGCATCCCGTCGACGACGGCTCCGTCCCGCGGGAGGTGCGTCCGGTCATCCGGGCCCTGAACAGCCTGTTCGGCCGTGTTGCCGAAGCGCGCGACCGCGAGCGCAGTTTCACGGCCTATGCCGCGCACGAACTAAAGACGCCGCTCGCGGGGCTGAAGACCCAGGCGCAGATCGCGCTCCGGACCGACGATCAGAAGGTCCAGCGCGACGCACTGTCTCACATCTCCACCAGCGTCGACCGGACCAGCCGGATGGTTAGACAGCTCATCGATCTGGCGACCGTCGATGCGTCGCAGGGCGTCGCGACGGACGAACCCGTCGACATCGCGGCGCTGCTGGGCGAAGTCGCGGCAGAACTGGAGACGCAACTTGCGGTCAACGACGCCCATGTCGCGGTGGAGCTTGGCGATCAGGCGCAGCGCCCGGCCGTGCTCCGGATCGACAGGGTCCTGCTCCGTCTGGCCATCCGGAACCTGCTGGAAAATGCCATCCAGCATTCCCCGAAAGGTGGAGAAGTCCGGTGTCGCGTCACGGTGCGGCGGAACGAGGTCGTCGTCGAGATCCTGGACGAGGGGCCGGGAATTCCCCAGGCGGAAGAAAAGCGTGCCACGGAACGCTTCTACAGAGGCTCCAAGGTCCATGGCCATGGGAGCGGGCTCGGACTGTCGATCGTCCAGATGGCACTTGACCGCCTCGGCGGCAGCCTGGCGTTCGACAGAGGCGGCCGGTGGTTCACGGCAAGGGTATCGTTCCCTCTCCTGTAGTGGGATCCGCCTCTGCGGGAAGCATGCAGAGGCAGGATCGACAGGGTCGCTCCGACTAATGCGCGCCCTGTGAACTCTTCCGTGACCGCAGAGCTTTCAGCGATCGCCATGCAGGGGAGATCACATAGCCGGCAACCGGTATCAGCGCGCCGCCGATCATCAATCCCGCCACTCCGTAGCCGGTGGATTCGACGACCCACGAAACCATACCCGACAGACCCGGCAGGGCATGTGCTGCCGCTTCGGCCCCATGATGTATGATGCTTCCAGGCTGGGGCAGGCCGAACCCCTCGAGCCCATGCACGATGATGCCGCCGCCGACCCATATCATCGCGGCAGTGCCGACAACGCTGAGAATGGACATCAGGACCGGCATGCCCTTGACCAGGCCGCGACCAAAGGTGCGGGCCATGCCTGTCCTGTTGGTGGCGAGCGACAGGCCCACGTCGTCCGCCTTCACGAGCAATGCCACGGCGCCATAGACGGCCAGCGTCATGCCGAAGGCGACAAGCACCAGGATAATCGCCTGCGACAGAAGGTTTTCGTCCGGCAGCTCGGCGAGGGCGATCGCCATGATCTCGGCAGACAGGATGAAGTCGGTCTTGATCGCTCCGGCGACTTTCTGGTCCTCCAGCGTCTTGGGGGCCACGGCGACGGAATCCAGATGCGCTTCGTGCTCGTGCGCCTGGCTCGGAGCCAGGAGGTGATAGACCTTCTCGGCACCCTCGTAACAGAGATAGGCGCCGCCAAACATCAGCAGGGGCGTGATCGCCCACGGCAAGAGGTAGCCCAGAGCAAGGGCGGCGGGCAGGAGGAACAGGAGCTTGTTCCTGATCGACCCCCTGGCGATCTTGAAGACGATGGGCAGTTCGCGGTCGGCCGTAAAACCCTGAACATAGCGGGGCGTCACCGCCGCATCGTCGATGACGGCGCCAGTGGCCTTGGCGCCTGCCTTCATGGCCATCCCCGTCACGTCATCGAGTGAGGCGGCCGCGACTTTCGCCAGGCCGGCGACGTCGTCCAACAGACCTAGCAGTCCTATGCTCAAGGCAGTTTCTCCTGAAATTCTGACCGGT
>TARA_R110002051_G_scaffold32382_4_pt1 | contig 22376 bp, 14 predicted proteins | sample TARA_R110002051 | Tara Oceans TARA_R110002051 (sample SAMEA4397023) | marine metagenome | biome: Polar Biome; feature: [MES] marine water layer (ENVO:01000295) within the mesopelagic zone...; material: water (ENVO:00002006), including particulate matter (ENVO:01000060) such as......
CCCAGCTGAGCTAACCGCCCGATCCATCAGGACACATCGACCTTAGCCGATCTGGAGGCGCTTTCTAGTCTGTCCATGGCCTCGAACGCAAGCCAAGACTACTGCGAGACTCAATCCACCTTCACCCGGTCGATCCGGTCGGCGGCATAACAGCCGAGTATTTTGATTTCGCGAGTATGGGCTTCGAGTGTTTTGAGGCTGTCGCGCAGCTTGGGATCGTCGAGATGGCCCTCGACATCCATGATGAACATTTCCTCCCAAGGATTGCCGGCAATCGGGCGCGATTCCAGTTTCACCAGATTGATCCCATTATCGCGAAACCCTGTCAGCGCATCGACCAAAGCGCCAGGATCGTCGCGGGTGGTGAACATCAGCGATGTCTTGCACTCGACCCCGCGTGCCGGCAGCTTGCTGTCACGGGCCAGCACAATGAAACGGGTGATGTTCTGTTCGTGATCGCCAACCCCGTGCGCCAGCACATCAAAGCCGAACAGCTTCGCGGCATCCTCACCGCCAATGGCGGCGGCGGTGTCATCTTCCTCCAGCAGGCGTTCAAGCGCCCGCGTCGTGCTGGACGACATATGGGTTTCGATCTCGGGATGACCGGCCAGGTAGCGGCGCGATTGCGCCAACGCCTGCGGGTGACCGAAGACACGATTGATGCGGCCCGAGCCCGAGGCCTTGCCGATCAGGCAGTGATCGACACGTAGCATGAATTCGCCAGCGATTTTGGTGCGGCCCTCCAGCAGGATGTCGAACACTTCATTGATTGATCCGGTCGTGGTGTTCTCGATCGGCACGACGCCGTAATCGACGTCGCCGGTCTCGACGGCGCGGAAAATCGAGATGAAATCGCGCTTCGGTGACGGCACCACATTGGCATTGCGGCGCGCGAAAATCTTCTGGGCCGCGATATGGCTGTAGCTGCCCGGCCCGCCGAGATAGGCGACGCTAGCCTCATTGAGATCGGCATCGCGCATCGAGTCGAAACGGGTGCGTTGCAGCCGGACTGAATTGTCGAACAGGGCGTGGAAGATCTGCTCGACCAATTCCCCGGAAATCCCCTGGGCCTTGGCGCGCTCGACGGCCTGGCGCAACACCGCCTGCTCGCGCTCGCGGTCCCGCACCGGCAGACCGGAACGGACTTTTTCGTCGACGATCGCCTCAACAAGGGCCGTGCGTCGGGCGATGGCATCTACGAGCTCGCGGTCGATCTGCGAAATCGATGTTCGGATATCATCGCGTGAAACTTGATCAGACATGGCCTGCCTCTTTTGTGAAAACGAAAAAGGCCTCCCCTTTTGGGGGAGGCCTCGGAAACTCGCTGCTTGTCGCGCGCGCTAGCCGGCCACCGCCCCCAAAATGGTTGCGTTGATAAAATAGCCGGCAAAATAGAGCGCTGCACAAGTCATGGGTGGACTGTGCGGCGCTGTCTGCCCGGCGTCAATGGCGCAGAACCGCGATGGCGCATATTTTATGCACGAAAAAGGCCGGGATCATCGATCCCGGCCTTCCAATTCCAATTCGATGCCAGCCTTTGACGGCTTAATGCGCGAGCTGAGCCTCGCCGCCATCGGGCGTTGCGGTCGCCATCCCGGCAAGTGCAGCCGCATCGGCATCGGTCCACTCGACCGCTTCGACCGGCTGGGTCAGGGCGCGGGCCAGAACTTCATCGGCGGTTTCCACCGGGATGATTTCCAGACCCTGTTTCACATTGTCCGGAATTTCCACGAGATCCTTCTCGTTTTCCTTCGGGATCAACACCGTCTTGACGCCGCCGCGCAGGGCCGCCAGCAGTTTCTCTTTCAGGCCGCCGATCGGCAGGACATGGCCACGCAGGGTGATCTCACCCGTCATCGCCAGATCCTTGCGCACCGGAATGCCGGTCAGCACCGAAACAATCGCCGTCATCATGCCAACACCGGCCGACGGGCCGTCCTTGGGCGTTGCGCCTTCGGGGACGTGGACATGGATGTCGGTAGTGCGGAACACGGTTGGCCGGATGCCCATCGAAGGCGCCCGCGACTGCACGAATGAATTCGCCGCCGAGATCGATTCCTTCATCACATCGCGCAGATTGCCGGTCACCGTCATCTTGCCGCGACCGGGCATTTTGACCGCTTCGATCTGCAACAGATCGCCGCCGGCTTCCGTCCAAGCCAAGCCGGTGACGAGACCAACACGATCCTCGCGCTCGGATTCGCCGAAACGGTATTTGCGCACGCCGGCGAATTCGCCGAGGTTTTCCGCCGTGATATCAACCCGCTCGACCTTGCCACCTTGCAGGCGGCGCACTGATTTACGGGCCAGATTTGCAATCTCGCGTTCGAGATTACGCACGCCGGCTTCATGAGCGTAATAGCGGACCAGATCGCGCACGGCGTCATCGGCCAGCGACCAGTCGCTTGGCGTCAGCGCGTGATTGACCATCTGCTTGGGGATCAGGTGACGCTTGGCGATCTCGAGCTTTTCATCTTCGGTATAACCGGCGATGCGGATGACTTCCATCCGGTCGAGAAGCGGTTGCGGCAGGTTGAGCGTGTTGGCGGTCGTCACGAACATGATATCGGACAGGTCATAATCGACCTCGAGATAATGGTCGTTGAACGTCGCATTCTGTTCCGGATCGAGCACCTCAAGCAGAGCCGCCGACGGATCACCGCGATAATCGGCGCCGAGCTTGTCGATTTCGTCGAGCAGGAAGAGCGGATTGCTCGACTTGATCTTCTTCATCGACTGGATGATCCGGCCCGGCATCGAGCCGATATAGGTGCGGCGGTGACCACGGATTTCCGCTTCATCACGCACGCCGCCGAGCGACATGCGCACGAAATCGCGCCCCGTCGCCTTGGCAATCGAACGGCCGAGCGAGGTCTTGCCGACGCCCGGAGGACCGACAAGGCACAGGATGGGCCCACGCATTTTCTTGGTGCGCGCCTGGACGGCGAGATGCTCGAGGATGCGTTCCTTGACCTTTTCGAGGCCGTAATGATCGGCTTCGAGCACTTCTTCGGCGCGGGTCAGATCGTTTTTGAGACGTTTGCGCTTGCCCCAGGGCAGCGCCAGTATCCAGTCGAGATAATTGCGCACGACGGTGGCTTCCGCCGACATCGGGCTCATCTGCCGCAGTTTCTTGAACTCGGCATCGGCCTTGGTGCGCGCTTCTTTCGAGAGCTTGGCTTCGGCGAGGCGGTCTTCCAGCTCGGCGAGTTCCTCGCGGCTGTCATCGCCCTCACCCAGCTCGCGCTGGATCGCCTTCATCTGCTCATTGAGATAATATTCGCGCTGGGTCTTTTCCATCTGCCGTTTGACACGGCTGCGGATTTTCTTCTCAACCTGAAGAACGCCAATTTCGCCTTCCATCAGTCCGAGAATACGCTCAAGCCGGCGCGCCGCATCGGGTTGTTCCAGCAGCGCCTGCTTCTCATCGATCTTGACGGCGAGATGCGCGGCGATCGAATCCGACAGCTTGGCCGGATCGCTGATCTGGGCCAGCGAGGCGAGCGCCTCGGGTGGAACTTTCTTGTTGAGCTTGACGTAATCGTCGAATTTGGCGGCAACGGTGCGCATTAGCGCTTCCAGCTCGGACGGGTCGCCAGTCTCTTCAACGATGGGCTCGCACATCGCCTCGTAGAAGATCTCATTATCAGTATAGCCGGTGATTTCGACGCGCACGCCGCCCTCAACCAGAACCTTGACTGTCCCGTCTGGCAATTTGAGCAATTGCAGCACTGAAGCGATGACGCCGGTGGCGTGGATGGCCGTATTGGCAGGCTCGTCATCGCCGGCCGTGCGTTGGGTCGCCAGCAGGATCTGCTTGTCAGCGCGCATGACTTCTTCCAGCGCCTTGACCGATTTTTCACGCCCGACGAAGAGCGGAACGATCATGTGCGGGAACACGACGATGTCGCGCAGCGGCAGAAGGGGAAGTGTCTTCATTTTGGACATGTATGCTCCATGCGCACCAAGGGGCCGATGCGTCGAGACCTGACGATGATCATGACTCGATCTGGCCCGGCGCAAGCGGGGGAAATCTATTGACGGCCGGGTGGCCGCCTCTCATGCCAACAGGTGGCGATGCGAGGCGGCGACGTCAAGCACCCGTGCGTTTATCGTCTTTGCGTTCGGCATAGATCAGCAGCGGCTTGGCATTGCCTTCCACCACTTCGGCATTGACGACGATCTCTTCGACCCCATCCATGCCGGGCAGATCAAACATGGTTTCCAGCAGAATGCCTTCCATGATCGAACGCAGGCCGCGTGCGCCGGTTTTGCGCAGGATGGCGCGTTTGGCCACCTGTTTCAGCGCATCCTCGGTGAAGGTCAGGCCAACGCCTTCCATGTCAAACAGGCGCTGATACTGCTTCACCAGCGCGTTCTTCGGTTCGGTCAGGATCTGGACCAGGGCGCCCTCGTCGAGATCCTCGAGCGTCGCGATGACCGGCAGACGGCCAACGAATTCCGGGATCAGGCCGAAACGCAGCAAATCGTCCGGTTCAACCATGCGCAGGATATCGCCAGTGCGGCGGACATCAGGCTCGCGCACATCGGCACCGAAGCCGATTGAGGAGCCTTGGCCGCGCTGCGAGATCACCTTGTCCAGACCGGAGAAGGCACCGCCGACGACGAACAGGATATTGGTGGTGTCGACCTGCAGGAATTCCTGCTGCGGATGCTTGCGCCCGCCCTGCGGCGGCACGGAGGCAACTGTGCCTTCCATGATCTTCAGCAAAGCCTGCTGCACGCCCTCACCCGAAACGTCACGGGTGATGGATGGATTGTCGGATTTGCGCGAGATCTTGTCGATCTCATCGATATAGACAATGCCGCGCTGGGCCCGCTCGACATTGTAATCGGCGGACTGAAGCAATTTGAGGACGATGTTCTCGACATCCTCGCCGACATAACCGGCCTCGGTGAGTGTCGTGGCATCGGCCATCGTGAAGGGCACATCGAGGATGCGCGCCAGAGTCTGGGCCAACAGGGTCTTGCCGCAACCGGTCGGACCGATCAGCAGGATGTTGGACTTGGCCAGCTCGACATCGGAATTCTGGCTGGCATGGTTGAGCCGCTTGTAATGATTGTGGACCGCAACAGCGAGCACGCGCTTTGCATGCGACTGGCCGATCACATAATCATTGAGGACTTCGTAGATTTCCTTGGGCGGGGGCACACCCTCCTTGGATTTGACCAGGGAGGATTTGTTCTCTTCGCGGATGATGTCCATGCACAGTTCAACGCACTCATCGCAGATGAAGACCGTCGGTCCTGCGATCAGCTTGCGAACCTCATGCTGGCTCTTGCCACAGAAGGAGCAGTACAGCGTGTTCTTGGACTCAGCGTCGCCGCCGGTTGTCTTACTCATGTCCGCTCCATTTCAAGTTCGGGCATCTTAGCGATACCCGCATTTCATTCGATCCTGCAACATCAAGGCCGAACTTTAGCGAAAGGTTTCCGCCTCTGCTTATTCGAGCATATCGCCACAGTCTGTATCAGGCCACTCCGCAGTTTCAGACCTGATTACGTCTCAGGATTGTCCGGGTCGATCCGCTTGGCATAAACATGGTCAACCAATCCGAACTCCTTGCCCTCATCCGCCGACATGAAATTATCGCGGTCGAGCGCCTGTTCGATCTCTTCATACGTGCGACCGGTGTGCTTTACGTAAATTTCGTTCAACCGGCGTTTGATTTTCTGAATATCGGCGGCGTGACGCTCGATATCCGAGGCCTGGCCCCGAAATCCGCCGGAAGGCTGGTGAACCATGATGCGCGCATTCGGCGTCGCATAGCGCATTTCCGGATGACCGGCGGTCAGCAGAAGCGAGCCCATCGAGGCCGCCATGCCCATACACATCGTCGAGACCGGGCTGCGGATATATTGCATGGTGTCGTAGATCGCCAAGCCTGCAGAGACAACACCGCCGGGCGAATTGATGTAGATCGAGATTTCTTTTTTCGGGTGCTCGGATTCGAGGAAAAGCAATTGGGCCACGATCAGGCTGGCCATGTGATCCTCAATCGGACCGGTGATGAAAATGATCCGTTCCTTGAGCAGGCGGGAGTAGATGTCGAAGGCGCGTTCGCCCCGGCTGGTCTGCTCCACCACCATCGGAACCAGATTCATCATCACATCCTCGGGATTCTGCATATCAAGCTCCTTGGGCCATCGCCCTTTATTAGATAGGGACGATTCTCGTCACGCACGAGGTTGAACTATTGCGGGCGTTGCCGATGCGCGCAAGACGCAGGCTGCAGCGCGATGTGCGATGATCCGGGCAAAAAAAACGCCGGTGCGAAACCACACCGGCGTCTTTTTCATCAATGGCCCCGAATGATCAGGCGTCTTTCTTGGCCGCCGGCTTCTTCTTCGCCGCTGGCTTGGCAGCCGCTTTCGGCGCCGCCGCGGCCTTGGGAGCCGCTGCTTTCTTGGCCTCAGGCTTTGCGTCTTTTTTGGCGGCTGGCTTGGCTTTGGCGGCTGGCTTTTTCTTGGCCGCAGCCTTCTTGCCCGCTGGCTTGGCAGCCGGCAGCTCTTCATCTTCGGCGTAGAGCACTTCCTTGGTCACTTTGACTTCGGTGACATCAGCGAGCTCGAGGATGTAGTCGACGACTTTTTCCTCATAGATCGGCGCGCGCACCTGAGCGACAGCGCCAGGATTCTTCTGGTAGAATTCGACGACCTGGCGTTCCTGACCCGGATAGCGCATCGCTTCCTGGTTGATCGCGCGGGACAATTCTTCCTGGGTGACGTCGAGCTTGTTGCGATTGCCGATCTCGGCCAGCACCAGACCAAGGCGCACGCGGCGCTCGGCGATGCCGCGATATTCGGCTTTCAACTCGTCTTCGCTCTTGTCCTTGTCATCGTCTTCGAGATGACCGTGTTCGATCGCGTGAGCGACTTCGCGCCAGATATTCTCGAACTCGGCTTCAACCATTTTCGGAGGCAGATCGAAATCATGCGCTTCGTCGAGCTGGTCGAGCACGATGCGTTTGACCTTCAGGCGTGACTGGGCGGCATGCTCGCCCACGAAACGCTTCTTCAGCGCATCCTTCAGACCATCCAGATCGGACAGGCCGAGGCGCTTGGCCAGCTCGTCATCAATCTTGGAATCCTGGGGCGCCTCGACGGCTTTCACGGTGACATCAAAGATGGCCTCTTTGCCGGCCAGGTGCTTGGCCTGATACTCGGCCGGGAAGGTCACGGTAACGGTGCGCGCTTCGCCAGTTTTGGCACCGACGAGCTGTTCTTCGAAGCCGGGGATGAAGGCGCCATCGCCAAGACCGACGCGGCTGTCTTCGGCCGAACCGCCTTCAAAGGCGACGCCGTCAATTTTGCCGACGAAATCGATCACGACGATATCGCCATTCTCGGCCTTGGCAGCTTTACCCTTTTTCGGGCCGAATTCGCGGCTCTCATCGGCCAGCTTGACCAGGGCTTCGTCGACTTCAGCGTCGGAGACGTCGATCACCGGGCGGGTGATCTTGATCTTGGACGGGTCAGCCGGATCGAAATCGGGCATCACTTCCAGGCTGATCTCGAACACGAAATCGGACTTGCCGGAGGTGACGGCCTTGGCATCGCTGACGACATTGATTTCTGGCTGCGAAGCTGGGCGCAGCTTGCGCTCGTCCAAAGTCTTCTGCGTGGTGGACGGCACCAGCTCGTTGAGCAGATCACCCATGATCGATTCGCCGAACATGCGACGGATATGGCTGGTCGGCACCTTGCCAGGACGAAAGCCCTTCAAGCGGACTTCAGGACGAATCTCCTGGATCTTTGCGTCCAGGCGAGCTTGCAGATCGTCTGCAGCGAAGACGATCTCATAAGTGCGGCTCAAGCCTTCAACGGCTTTCTCGGTGACGTTCATGGGTTAGCCCTGGCATTGCTGTGGAGGCGGACAAATCCGCCATCAAATTCGAGCGCGCGTTATGTCATGCCGATTCAGGACGCGCAACGCTGCGAAGCGGCTTGCAGGCGCAGTTGGGTGCTGGAATGGCAGATTGGTGCGCGGAAATTAGGGGATTTGGGGGTTCCCGATGGCAAGGTCTTAGAGCGCAGCGGGGCAAAGAGTTGTGATCAATCCAACCGGTCCGCCTCCACCAAGGCTACGGCGGGACAGCCTTCGCTCGGTTTTAGGGTGGGCCTGCCCAGCCGAAGCTCGCGCAGCGAGCGAAGGCTGGTGCGGGTAGAGGGACTTGAACCCCCACTCCGTAAAGAACGTGGACCTAAACCACGCGCGTCTACCAATTCCGCCATACCCGCATATAGCGGCGCGGTGATGACATGCAGGCGCATATGGCGCAACCGGGATTTCCTGTGTCACGGCGTGCGCAGTTGCGGCACACTCGCGGCGAGCAGGAGCTGGAGAGGATCACACTGAATGGCCGAGGAAAACGAACGTAGCGGCTTTAATTGGGAAACCCGCTTTGCCGCCAATGAAACGCCGTGGGAGCGGCCCGACCTGCATCCGGCCATGCTGGCTTGGGCAAAAGCCGGCGAGCTGACGCCCGGACAACGCGTCATCATTCCCGGGTGTGGCCGCTCGCCGGAACTGGGCTTCCTCGCCGCGCATGGGCTGGATGTCACCGGCGCCGATCTGTCATCAACCGCCCTCGCCTTTCAGCGCCAACATCTCGATTCGACCGGGTTTGACGCGACCTTACTCGAGGGCGATGTCCTCGCTCACCGTCCCGACGCGCCCTATGACCGGGTCTATGAGCAGACCTTCCTGTGCGCGATCCCGCCGCGCCTGCGCTGTGATTATGAAACCGCGCTGTGTGACTGGCTGAAGCCGGGCGGGCATTTGCTCGCTTTGTTCATGCAAAAGGACGTGCCGGGCGGGCCGCCCTATGGCTGCGCCCTGCCTGCGATGCGCGAACTCTTTCCGGCACAGCGCTGGATCTGGCCAGCCGACAGCGACTTCACCGCCTGGCCGCACCCTTCACTGAGCGGCAAGCCGGAACTGGCCGGCGTGCTGGTGCGGCGCTAGCTGGCGTTCTCGCTGGCCGGCTGACCCGCCGATTTCCGCGCCTTGCCATGCTTGGCGGTCATCGGCGCCCGGGTCATAACGTAGAGACCCGCCACTGTCCCAGAGACGATATTGGCAAAGGCCACGCCCCAGATCACACCTGATGGCGCGTCGAGCAGAATGGCTCCAGCCAATACACCCGGCACCATCAAACCCAGTGCCCGGCCGGCGGTGATGGCCATGCCGTGGCCGGGACGGCCGAGGCCATTGAAGCCGGCGCTGGCGGCAATGGTGATGCCATAACCGGCCACCGTCAGCGGCACCAGGCGCCAGTAGAATACTGCCGTCGCCTGGCCCGCCTCGCTGGGCAGGAAGGCAGCGGCGATCAGCCCGGCGCACAGCCACAGCACGATCGCCATGGCGAGACTCCAGCCGATGCAGAACAGGAAGCTTGAGCGGAATGCCTCACGCACCCGGTCGAGCCGACGGGCGCCTCCATTCTGACCGGTCACGGCACCGATGCTGGCGGAGAGCGCAAACAACGGCACAATCGCAAAGGCCTCGATTCGGCCGGCCACGCCGAGTGCCGCCACCGCAGCATCGCCAAAGCGTGCCATCGCCAGTCCGCTCATCGCGACGGTTAGGGCAATCGGGTTAAAAACATTGGAGATGCTGGCCGGAAGCCCGACCCGCGCAATCTCGCCCCAATGGTGCCAGACCTCACCCAGATCGGCCCAGCCGAAATCGATCAGTTTTTCCTTGAACACCAGATACCAGCCAACCATGGCGAAAGTCAGCGCATTGGATGCCACTGTCGCCAGTGCCGCACCGGACACACCCCAGCCGAGCCCGGGGAAGAGACCGAACACATCGTCGAGAATGAAGATCGGGTCCAGGATCAGATTGAACACCGCTGCGGCGATCATCATCAGGCTGGGAATAATGGCATTGCCCAGCGCCCGCAGGATATTGCTCGCCACCATTGGTCCAACGATCAGCACAATGCCGCCAAACCAGACCGTCATATATTCAACCACATAGGGCAGCATGGTTTCGCTGGCGCCGAGGAGATGAAAAATCGGCTCAACGAATAATATCCCCAATGCCGACACGGCTCCGACCGACAAGAGCGATAGCGTCATCGCATCGGTGGCGATACGTGGAATCGAGCTGGAATCCTTGCGTCCGGCAGCGCGCGAAACGGCCGAGACGGCGCCCGCCCCCAGCCCAATAGAGACACTCATCACCAGCATGGTGACGGGAAAACTCATCTGCACCGCAGCCTGCTGTGCCGTGCCCAGGGTTCCGACCCAATAAGTGTCCACCACGCCGACCAGCATCATGGCGAGAATGCCGAAGCTCATTGGCACGAGCATGCGCAGCACATGGCCGAACACCGGCCCCTGCGTCATGTCGTGTGCGGTCCGTCCGGCCATGCTCAATCCTTGTCCACGCGTCGGCGATTAGATAGCGAGTTTCGGAGAAATCTGCACTGCATTGACGTCACGTCGTCGTGAATGACGGCTATGCGGTGGCTTTGTTGAGATCGTAGGCGGCGATGCTGGCGAGGTTGACGATGTCAGTCACCGAGGCACCGAGCCGGGCGATCTGGACCGGCTTTTCCAGCCCGACCAGCATCGGACCAATCACTGTCGCACCGCCGGCGGCTTTCAACAAACGCACCGCAATCGAGGCCGAATGAACCGCCGGCATGATCAGAACATTGGCCGGCTCGCTCAGACGCGAGAAGGGATAGAGAACATGGTGACCGGGATCGAGCGCAATATCGGCTGCCATTTCGCCTTCATATTCAAAATCGACGCCAAGCTCGTCGAGAATGGCGACAGCGTCCTGCATCTTCTCCGAACGCTCGCCCGGCGGGTTGCCGAAACTGGAATAAGACAAAAACGCCACGTGGGGCGTCAGTCCAAAGCGGCGCGCGGCGTTTGCCGTCGCGATGCCGATTTCTGCCAGTGCCCGGGCATCGGGAAATTCGGTCACGCTGATATCGCCGATGATCAGTGTGCGACCGCGCGACACAGCGGCGGCGATACCGACGGCGCGCCCACCCTCGACAGAATCCAGCGCCAGTTTGACGTCACGCATCACCACATTCGAATGCCGCGTCACGCCGGTGACCATGCCGTCGGCCTGGCCCATTTTCAGCATGCAGGCAGAAAAGACATTGCGGTCATTATTGACCAAACGCTGCACGTCGCGGCGCAGATAGCCTTTGCGCTGCAGGCGCTTGTAGAGGAAATCGGCATAGTCCGAATTCTGCTCCGACAGGCGCGCATTGCAGATTTCCAGCGTGCCGGTTGGAATCCCCAGTTCGCGCATATTGGCCAGCGCGACACCCTCGCGCGCCACCAGGATCGCCCTGCCCAGCCCCTGGGACTGGAAGGCATGGGCGGCGCGGATCACTGACGGCTCCTCACCTTCAGCGAAGACAATCGTCTTCTGGTCGGCTCGGATCGAGGCGGCGACGCGCTGCTGCAGGGCTGCCGTCGGATCGAGCCGCCGCGCCAGCGTATGGGTGTAGTTGACGCCCTCATCGAAGGGCAGTCGTGCGACGCCGCTATCAACCGCCGCCTTGGCGACAAAGGGCGGGACCCAGGAAATCAGGCGCGGATCGAAGGGCGACGGGATGATATAATTGCGCCCGTATTGCAAACGCTCACCCTTATAAGCGAGCGCGACCTCGTCGGGCACGTCCTCACGGGCGAGGGCAGCGAGGGCCCGGGCTGCGGCGATCTTCATTTCTTCGTTGATGGTGCGGGCCCGCACGTCCAGCGCGCCGCGAAAGATGTAGGGGAAGCCGAGGACATTATTGACCTGGTTGGGATAGTCCGACCGGCCCGTCGCCATGATCACATCATCGCGTACCGACTTGACCTCTTCCGGAGTGATTTCCGGGGTTGGATTGGCCATCGCGAAAACGATCGGATTCGGCGCCAGACTGGCGATGATCTCCTTGGTGAAGACGCCGGCCGCCGACAGGCCGAGCAGGACATCAGCCCCGACCGCCGCCTCGGCGAGCGTGCGCGCTTTGGTTTTGCAGGCGTGTTTCGCGAGGCGTTCATGCAGCCCCTCGCGGCCCTCATAAACCACGCCTTCGATATCAACGACGATGGTGTTTTCCTTGCGAACCCCGATGGATTCGATCAGTTCGAGCACTGACAGCCCTGCTGCGCCGGCGCCGCAGAGGACGACTTTGATGTCCTCCAGCTTGCGCCCGGTAATGTCGCAGGCATTGATCAGACCGGCCGTGGCGATGATCGCCGTGCCGTGCTGGTCGTCGTGGAATACCGGAATATCGAGCATCTCGCGCAAGCGGCGTTCGATCTCGAAGCATTCCGGCGATTTGATATCTTCCAGATTGATACCGCCAAACGTGTCGCCAAAGCCGCGCACACAAGCGATGAATTCTTCCGGATCGGTATAGTCGATCTCAATGTCGACGGCGTCGATATCGGCAAAGCGCTTGAACAGGATCGCCTTGCCTTCCATCACCGGCTTGGACGCGCGCGGGCCGAGATTTCCAAGCCCGAGGATCGCGGTGCCGTTCGTTACGACCGCGACCATATTGCCCTTGGAGGTATAGTCATAAACCGCTTCAGGGTCGGCCGCGATAGCGCGGACGGGAGCCGCAACGCCTGGCGAGTAGGCCAGAGCCAGATCGCGCTGGGTCGACATCGGCTTGGTCGCGGCAATGGCCAGCTTGCCCGGGGTCGGCTTGAGGTGGAATATCAGGGCGTCGATATCGAGCTGGCTGTCGGCGCTGTAGGGCGTATCTGACGACATGGGTCAACCTTGTGGCAAGCGTGACACGAACATGACCTGAGCCGCCGCTCGCGCCAAGCCCGCGATCTGTATTATCGATCCGGACGCCCCAGACGGGCCAGAGCCCGTTCGCGCGCAGCTCGCTCCGCCAAGGCCTGCAACACCTGCGGCAGCGCGTCGGGGATATCCTCGGCAATCAGACCCTGGCCGAGACGCTGCCCGGCATCGCCATGCAACCAGGACGCCGCGCAAGCCGCCTGAAAGGCGGGCACGGTCTGCGCCATCAGACCGCCAATCAGGCCAGCGAGCACATCGCCGCTCCCCGCCGTCGCCAGGGCCGGGCTGGCATGACGATTGATGACCGGCGTCTGCCCCGTTATTGCAATCACGGTGTCGGCGCCCTTGAGCAAAACCACGCAGCCCGCCTGCCGGGCCGCTTCGGCGGTCGCCTCGATCCGGTTGACCGAAGCGGTCAGCAGTCCGGGAAAGAGCCGCTCGAACTCGCCGGCATGAGGTGTAATCACATCGATGGGGCGCAATTGCGCGAACAGGGCCTGCGGATCGGATTCGAAGCTCGTCAGGGCGTCAGCGTCGAGCACCATTGGCGCTGGCCCGGTGAGCGCCTCGCTGACAGCGCGCCGCGTGGTCTCGCCCATCCCGGCCGCCGGGCCGATTAGGCCGGCGTCGGCCCGCAACCCAACGAGGAATTCGCCCGTATCCGCCTCGGCATCCCAGCGCTTCACCATCACCGCCGTCGACGCACTCGCATTGACCAAAAGGGCCGCAGGCGGGCTGGCCAGCGTCACCAAGCCGGCACCAGCGCGCAGCCCGGCGATGGCCGCCAACCGCGCGGCGCCGGTCGAAGACGCACCGCCGGAAAACACCACCAGCCGGCCGCGTTGATGCTTGTGGGTACCCGCTTGCGGGACCGGCAGCGCCGCCTGCCACAAGGCCGGCGCGTTTAGCTGTGCAATCGGAGTCACAACATCGCGCCATCCGGCAGGAATACCGATATCGGCAATCACGAGTTCGCCGCAAAGCGAGGCAGCCGGCTCCAGGCAATGCGACGGCTTGCGGCAATGGAAGCTCACGGTGAGATCGGCGCGGACGGTGATGCCGTCCGGTGCGGGCCGATCGCCACAAACGCCACTGGGTAAATCAACGGCGATCACTGGAATTGCGCGAACGACGAGGACGGCAGCAAGTTCAGCCGTGACGCCGTCGAGCGGGCGGCTCAAACCGGCGCCGAATATGGCATCAACGACGAGTTCAGCCTCGCCCGGCGAGGTAGCACTCATGCGCTCAACCGGCCCGTCCCAAAGGGCCAGCGCGGCCGCTGCATCGCCCTTCATCCGCCCCGGATCGCCCAGCAGAGCGATCCGCACCGACCAGCCGGCCTGGCGCAGGATCCGGCCGCAAACCAGGCCATCGCCGCCATTCTTGCCGGGCCCGCACAGAATCACCGTCGGGCGCTTGGCCCAACGCGACAGAATCGCTTGGGCGACCGCTGAACCAGCAGCTTCCATCAAGCTGAGACCCGACACGCCGGCCGCCTCGGCATGGCGGTCGCAGGCCGCGCTGTCGGCCGTCTTGAGCACGTCGAGTGGCATCATCGCTCCATTGTGCAGCACAGCTGCCCGATTGTGGGGCATTTGTGAGCGCGAACCCTATCCCGGATCATTTGCCTCTTGTAACGCACAAGCGCATCACTAGCGTCACCCCAAGACGTCGGAGTCGGCCATGAAGAAAATCGAAGCCATCATCAAACCGTTCAAGCTTGATGACGTGAAGGAAGCGCTGCAGGAAATCGGTGTCCAAGGCCTGACCGTGATCGAAGCCAAAGGCTTTGGCCGCCAGAAGGGCCATACCGAGCTCTATCGCGGCGCGGAATATGTTGTCGACTTCCTGCCCAAGATCAAGATCGAGCTCGTGCTCCCCGCCGACCGTGTCGAAGCCGCCATCGAGGCGATCCAGACCGCGGCGCAGACAGGCCGCATCGGCGATGGCAAGATTTTCGTCAGCCCCGTCGAACGTGTCATCCGCATCAGGACCGGCGAAACCGGTCTCGACGCGCTTTAAACCCACCCACCACTGCCGCCCAGCAAATCCGGAGCCCGGTCCATGTCCAACGAAATTCTCAAGAAACTGCATGATGAAGACATCAAATATGTCGATCTGCGCTTCACCGATCCGCGCGGCAAGCTGCAGCACGTCACCTTCGACCGTTCCGAAGTGAACGAGGACTTCTTCGAAGATGGCGTGATGTTCGATGGCTCCTCGATCGCCGGCTGGAAGGCGATCAATGAGTCCGACATGGTGCTCAAGCCCGACCCAAGCGCAATGTTCATGGACCCGTTCTACCAGCAGCCGACGATGATCCTGCTCTGCGACATTCTCGAGCCGGGTACCGGCAATGCCTATAATCGCGATCCGCGCACCACAGCCAAGAAGGCCGAGGCTTTCCTGACCTCAACCGGGATTGGCGACACCGCCTATGTCGGCCCGGAAGCAGAATTCTTCATCTTCGACGATGTGCGCTACACGGCTGGCCAAGCCGAGACGAGCTATTCGATTGATAGCGAAGAAATGTCGCAAAACTCCGGCCGCCGCTATGAAGGTGGCAATATGGGTCACCGCCCAGGGCCCAAGGGTGGCTACTTCCCGGTCAATCCGGTCGATACCTGCCAGGATATGCGCACCGAGATGCTGTCGGTGATGGAAGACCTTGGTCTCAAGCCGGAGAAACACCATCACGAAGTTGCCCCGGCCCAGCACGAACTCGGCATGAAATTCGATACGCTGACGACAATGGCCGACCGCATGCAGATGTATAAATACACCGTCAAAATGGTCGCCCATGCCTATGGCAAGACCGCCACTTTCATGCCCAAGCCGATGTGGAATGATAATGGCACCGGCATGCATGTGCACCAGTCGATCTGGAAGAATGGCAATCCGGTCTTCGCCGGCGACCGCTATGCCGATCTGTCGGAAACCTGCCTTCACTATATCGGCGGCGTCATCAAACACGCTCGCGCTATCAACGCCTTCGCCAATGCCAGCACGAATAGCTATAAGCGCCTGGTGCCGGGCTATGAAGCGCCAGTCCTGCTCGCTTATTCGGCCCGCAACCGGTCGGCCTCGATCCGGATCCCCTGGGTGAATTCCCCCAAGGCCAAGCGTCTGGAAACCCGCTTCCCCGATCCGGCCGGCAATCCCTACCTGACTTTCGCGGCCCTTCTGATGGCCGGTCTGGACGGGATCGAGAACCGGATCGATCCGGGTGATCCGATGGACAAGGACCTCTACGACCTGCCACCGCAGGAACTCCAGGGCATACCGACCGTTTGTCGCTCGCTGCGCGAGGCCCTCGAATCGCTCGATGCCGACCGCGACTTCCTCAAGAAGGGCGGCGTCATGGATGACGACCAGATCGATTCCTATATCGCGTTGAAAATGGAAGAAGTGCTGCGTTTGGAAATGCACCCGCACCCGGTCGAATTCGACATGTATTACTCCTGCTAGGCGGAAATTTGCCCCTCAGGACCTTCAATGCAGCACGGCCGGGAGCGATCCCGGCCGTGTTTGTATGCGTTTAGACATCCAGAACGGTCGACGGCGCGCTTTGCATTCGCTACAAATCTCGACAAGTTTGCCGGACTTTGTTCGGTCGTAATCATCAGGAGTCGGTATGCGTCGCCGTTTTATGTTCGCCAGCGCCCTTGTATCGCTGACCGTTGCTGCCCCTGCCGCCTTCGCAGATCGCGAAGTAACCACGGAAATCACCGACCCTATAGCCACCTCGACCTCGGGCACTGGCGGCGGAGCCGACAATATCGTCATCACCAGTTCCGGCCGGGTGACACGGACAACGGTCGGCACAGCTGCGGTGACACTCGATAGCGATAATTCGATTACCCAAGGCGGTGTCGTCTCCGTCACCACCGATACCGATGGGGGCGTCGGCGTCCACATCGTCGGCGGCAATACCGGAAGCTTCACCAGTACCAGCCAAATTCAGGTCCTCAGTGCGACCTCGCCAACCGATGCCGACAATGATGGGGATCTCGATGGTCCTGGCGCGATCGGCGGCAACCGGGTTGCCATTCTGGTAGATGGCGCGGCCGTGTTTACGGGCGACATCCTGCTTTCAAGCACGAACCAAATCATCGTGCGGGGCAATGATTCGGCGGGCATTCGCGTACTGACGGGCATTGACGGCTCGATTGTTTCCTCCGGTCGCGTCAGCGTCACCGGTGATCGGTCGGCAGCATTCGACATCCAGAGCGATATTTCCGGCGACCTGACGATCGGGGGCACGGTCAATGGCACGGGCGAAGCCACCGTTGGCGTTTCCGTCGCCGGCGATGTCGGCGGCGCCATTTCGCTGACGGGCAATATTATCACCACCGGCTATCGCTTCATCGCGCGCCCTTCAGCGGAATATTTATTGCAGCTCGATGCCGACGATCTGCGCCTCGGCGGCTCGGCCTTCCGACTTAGCGGCAGCGCCGCTGGCGGTCTCTACATTGCCGGCCCGACGACTGACACGCCAGGCGTTGCCAACGCACAGATTAACGTTCGCGGCGATGCGCCGGCGGTTCACATCCTTGCCGGAGCCAGCGATATCGTTCTCGGCGAAGTCGTGATCCCGGCCATTGCTGACAACCCCGACACCGTTGATGTCGATGAAAGCCAGGCAGCCCAACATCTGGGATACAGCTTCGTTATTCGGGGCACTGTGTCATCGAGCGGCGATTTGGACGGCATTGATGCGACGTCGATCCGGGTTGAGGGTGGCGCCGGCACGACCGCGACACTGTCTGGCGGCTTGCTCAATGACGGTCTGATTGATTCTGTCGCCTATGGCATTCCCGGAGCTGCTGCGACCGCGACTTCGGTCAGTCTTGGGTCGGGAGCGATTATTCCGGTGTTCAGCAATGTCGGTGATATCCGCGCCTCAGCCTTTGGCACCGCTGCTGTCGCACGCGGACTTTTGATCGAATCCGGGGCTTCCATGCCCTCGCTCGTCAATGAGAACCTGATTTTCGCCAACGCACTGGCAGGCGCCAGCGCAGTCGCGGTTCGGGATTTGTCCGGAAGCCTGACATCCGTGGTCAACTCCGGCATCATTTCCACCCTCTATGCGGCGCCGACTTCAGCCGACCCGACCGCTTACGAAACTGTCGCCCTCGATCTCTCGCACGCGACAACCGATACCACGGTGCGGCAGTATCGCCGTGCCAATGCCGCCGAAACGGACACCGTGTCGATCATCGGTGACGTCCTGTTCGGAAGTGGTGACGATACGCTTCAAGTCGAATCTGGAACGGTGACGGGTGCTCTCAGTTTCGGTAACGGTGCCGACCGGCTGATCGTCAGCGGCGGGAGCACCGTTTCAGGTGCCTTGAGCGATTCAGACGGCGATTTGGCAATCAGTGTCGATAACGCGACCCTGTCACTGGGTTCCGCGACCAATACGACCATCCGCGAAGCCCGCTTTGGCGACGGTGCCGTCTTGCGCTTCCAAGTTGACCATGATCTCGATATTGCCGCGCACGTCGATGCGACAGGCACGGTCACGTTCGAGGCTGGATCACGGATCACCTCAACCCTGACCAATCTGATTGGCGAAGGCGCTTCCTATGTCATCCTGACCGCCGACAGCCTGGTAATCGAGGAAGCGCTTAGCGTTCTGCAAGACACCACGGCCCCCTATCTCTACGAGGCGGCGCTCAATTTCGACCCGAACGATTCCAACACCCTGACCTTGACGCTGCAACGGCGCACCGCCGAGCAGCTGGGGATGAATGCTGGGCAAGCGAGCGCCTATGAGGCGACCTATGCCACTTGGCAGGACAATGCCGAGCTCGGCGCAGCGATGGCCTCGCTGACGACCCAGCGCGACTTTTTCCAAGCCTATGATCAATTATTGCCAGAATATGCTGCCAGCGCGATCCAGTTTGCGCTCGCCACCAATGACAGCGCCGTTGGCGCCTTGGCCAACCGACTCGACGCCGTACGCCGCAGCCCGGACGATACTGGCGGGCTGTGGGTTCAGGAATTTGGCTATTATGCCGACCGCGCCGGCACCTCTTTCGGTCCAGGTTATCGCGGCCATGGTATCGGCATCGCGGTCGGCTTCGACCAACCCTTCGGTCCCTTCTATGCGGCCGGTGTCAATTTCGTTGGCTCGGCCAGTGAAATTTCGGAGGTCGATGGTTTCGACCAACCGATGTCTGCAGTTTCCGGCCAGCTCGGCGTCTACACGGCATCGCGGATGGGCGGTGTTGATCTCGATGTCTATGCCGCTGCCGGCTTTGACAGTTTCGAACATAATCGTCGCGTTCTGATCGGTGCCTTTGACGCCTCGCCGTCCGCGTCTTGGAATGGCTATCACCTTGCTGGTTCGGCGCGCGCCGGCCGGGACTTCACCACCGGAAACTATTTCCTGCGCCCGTCCGTTTCGGTCGATTATCTCGGACTCTATGAGAGCGGCTACACCGAGACCGGCGGCGGTTCCGGAGTCGACCTGATTGTCTCTAATCGTGATTCCACAAGTTTTTCAGCGACAGCGATGCTGACGGCCGGGGCCCGTTTCACCTCCAATGACAGCTGGTGGGCACCGCATATCCAGGCCGGTTTCCGCAATGAATTCACCAGCGCGGCAACACAGACCGACGCGCAGTTTGTCAATTACGACACCACCTTCACCCTGCGCTCGCAACAAATGCCAGGGACAGGTTTCATCTTCGGCTTCGGCGTTTCCGCCGGCTCGGGCTATTCGGTGTTCTCGCTCGATTATGATGCCGATCTGCGCCAGGACTTCATCCGTCACACAGCGCGGCTCGTCATGCGGATGGTGTTCTAACCGCGCCGTATGCCTGCAAGACTACATTAACCCTACTCCGCCAGACTGGCCGGCATGAAACGCGCCGGCCTCCTCCTCTGTCTGGCCCTGGCCAGCCTGTCAGCCTGCGCGACGCCGCCGCCGGCACAGACCGCCGATGCCTGCCTGATCCTCGAAGACAATCGCGCCTGGTGGCGGGCGATCCAGCGCACCGAGCGCCGTTGGGGCGTGCCGCCCGGCGTGCAGCTGGCGATCCTCAAGCGCGAATCCAGTTTCAACGCCCATGCCCGGCCGGCTCGCAATCGCCTGTTCGGGATCATTCCGGGTAGTCGCCCTTCCAGCGCCTATGGCTATGCCCAGGCACTCGACCAGACCTGGGACTGGTATCGCGAGGACACCGGGCGCGGCGGCGCCAACCGCAATAATTTCGGCGATGCGGTCGATTTCGTCGGTTGGTATGCATCCAAAAGCCGGCAATTGTCCGGCATTCCCTCGGACAATGCTCGCGACCTTTATCTCTCCTATCATGAAGGCCATGGCGGGTTTAATCGCGGCAGCTATCGCTCCAAGCGCTGGCTGGTAAATGTTGCCGCCGACGTGGCGCGCGATGCCACGCGCTATCAAACCCAGATCGATGGCTGCAGGCGGCGACTTTCCCACCGCTTTTGGCTGTTTTGAATCTCCCCTAGCGCTGCCGACTCGGGCATGTTGACCCGATGTCATCACCAAGCTCGCAATCCGACCTGTTTTCCGCCTCGCCTGCGCCCATCCCTGATGCGACGCCACCGGCCGGCTATTCCGCGGCCCAGATCGAGGTGCTCGAAGGGCTGGAGGCTGTGCGCCGCCGCCCCGGCATGTATATCGGCGGCACCGATGAGCGCGCCTATCACCATTTGTTCGCCGAAGTGCTCGACAATTCGATGGACGAAGCCGTCGCCGGCTGGGCCGACCGGATCGAAGTGGCCCTCGACGAGGACGGTTATATCACCGTCACCGATAATGGCCGCGGCATCCCGGTCGATCCGCATCCGAAATTCCCCGACAAGTCCGCGCTGGAAGTCGTGCTGACCATCCTGCACGCGGGCGGCAAATTCTCTGACAAGGCGTACAAGACGTCCGGCGGCCTGCACGGCGTCGGCATCTCGGTCGTCAATGCACTGTCCTCGGTGCTCGAAGTTGAAGTGGCCCGGGAGAAAATCCTGTGGTCGCAGAATTATTCGCGCGGCCTGCCGCTCGGCCCGCTGGTCAAGGTCGGCGCCACGGCCAATCGGCGCGGAACCAAGATCCGCTTCCTGCCTGACACCGAAATTTTCGGCGACAAGATGCGGGTCAATCCGGCCCGCGTTTATGCAATGGCACGCTCCAAGGCGTTTCTGCGCCGCGGCGTCAAAATCCTGTGGCGCTGCCCGGAATCGATGGTCGAAGGCAGCGACATCCCGGCCGAAACCTTGCTGTGCTTCCCCGGCGGCCTCGCTGACCGGCTCACCGAAATGACCGGCAAGTCCTCCCTCGTCACGACCGAGGCCTTCACCGGCAAGGTCGAGCGTTCCGATGGCAGCGGCGGCGTCGAATGGGCGATGGCCTGGTCGAATAATGGTTTCGGCAGCGAGGCCGACGGCTTTTGCCAGACTTATTGCAACACCGTTCCCACCCCGCAGGGCGGCACGCATGAACAAGGTTTCCGCGCTGCGATCACCAAGGGTCTGCGCGCCTATGCCGACCATGCCAATGCCAAGAAGGCGGCGCTGATCACACCCGATGATGTGCTCGGCGGCGCTGGCGCATTGGTCTCCGTCTTCATCAGCGAGCCGGAATTTCAGGGCCAGACCAAGGAGCGCCTCGCCTCGCCGGAAGCGGCCAAGCTGGTCGAGGCCGCCGTGCGCGACCAGTTCGATCACTGGCTCGCCGGTTCGCCCAAGGAAGCCACCAAGCTGGTCGAATGGGCGATCGAACGCGCCGAGGACCGGCTGCGCCGCCGCAAGGAAAAGACCGTCAAGCGCCAATCCGCCTCGCGCCGCCTGCGCCTGCCCGGCAAGCTGGCCGATTGCTCGCGCGCCGATGCCGATGGGACCGAGCTTTTCCTGGTTGAGGGTGACTCCGCTGGCGGCTCGGCCAAACAGGCCCGCAATCGCAAGACGCAGGCCATCCTTCCCCTGCGCGGCAAAATCATCAATGTCGTCTCCTCGGCCAGCGACAAGGTCGCGGCCAACCAGGAGATCAGCGATCTCCAGCTCGCGCTGGGCTGTCAAACTGGCTCCAAGTTCAAGCTCGAAGACTTGCGCTATCAGCGCATTGTCATCATGACCGATGCCGATGTCGACGGCGCCCATATCGCGGCCCTGCTAATCACTTTCTTCTTCACCGCCATGCCCGAGCTGATCCATGCCGGCCGGCTCTACCTCGCCCAACCACCCCTCTTTCGCCTGACCCAGGGCAGCCATACCTTGTATGCCCGCGACGAAATTCATCGTGACCAGCTGCTGCGCGACGAGTTCAAGGGCTCTGCGAAGATCGATATCGGCCGCTTCAAGGGCCTCGGCGAAATGACCCCGGCCCAGCTGAAGACCACCACGATGGATCCTGGCGTCCGGACCCTCGCCCGAGTCATCATCCCCGAGGGCGGTATCCCGACCGTCGAGGCGCTGGTGGAAACCCTGATGGGCAAGAAGCCGGAACTGCGCTTTGCCTATATCCAGGAACATGCGCCTGAAATCAGCACGCTCGATATCTAAAAGGGGACAGGTATATTTAACGCGCAGTCGCGGCGGTTTGCCT
>TARA_R110002051_G_scaffold25157_2_pt1 | contig 22365 bp, 24 predicted proteins | sample TARA_R110002051 | Tara Oceans TARA_R110002051 (sample SAMEA4397023) | marine metagenome | biome: Polar Biome; feature: [MES] marine water layer (ENVO:01000295) within the mesopelagic zone...; material: water (ENVO:00002006), including particulate matter (ENVO:01000060) such as......
CTTCCGCTATCCGGCCTGAAAGGGCAAATCGGAGAAATTTCGCCCTGCGCGGAACGATCCCGATGCTCACGTATTCAAGTCATAGATACGGGAGTTTACCATGACAGAACACGTCGTCCACGAACACCTTCAGGTGGAGGTTCTTACACTGGTTCCCGCGCTGCGCAGTTTCGCACGCCGGTTTTACCCCAATGCCAGCGACATCGACGACCTGGTGCAGGAGACCCTGTTGCGGGCCTTCGCCAACCTGGACAAGTTCCGGCCTGGTACCAGTCTGAAGTCCTGGATGTTCACCATCATGCGCAACACCTTCTGCACCCGCTATGGCCAGGGCAAGCGCGAGTTTGTCGGCATAGAGGATTGCGCGTCGCTCAACCGTGCCATCGATGCGCCCCAGGAGTGGTCCATCCGGGCCCAGGAGTTTCATCGCGCACTGGTGTCCTTGCCGGCACACTACCGCGATGCCTTCGAGACCGTGCTGATGCGCGGCGAGAGCTACGAGGAAGCGGCATCGCGCTGCGACTGCCCGATCGGCACGATCAAGAGCCGGGTGAACCGGGCCCGCAGCGCCATCCTGAAGAGCCTCGGAGAAGATGGCGTCGACGGGACGATGGGAATCCATTGAGCCGGTGCGACATTCGGCGTTCCGATACGCTTGATGCCGCTCCTGCGTCCGCTATGGTGCGGGCATGATATTCCAAAGATCCGACGCCGGCCCCGCCCCGCGATTCCATCTCTTCCGGAACACCCTGCAGCGCATCGAGCGGGGCAAGGATGCGATGGCGCTGCGCTGGCAGGCGTTTTTTGCCGTTGTCGATCTCGCCATCCTCGCCTTCTTCCTGTTCGGCCCCTACCTGCGGGCCGGCCCCTCCTACCTGATCATCGATTACCTGATCGCTGTCTGGATCGGCGCCGAGCTTCTGCTCCGCATCGTCGCGGCGCCGACCTGGGGCGTTCTGCTGCGTCGGCCGATGACCTGGATCGACATCGTCATCCTGGCGACGCTGCTTTTCCCGGATGTGCTCTACAACTTTGCCTTCCTGCGGGCGATGCGGCTCTGGGCCGTCGGCAACAGCACGCTGCTGCGGGTGGGGTTGCGCCGCGCCGGCTATCCGCATCTCCTCGATGTGGTGCGCGCGCTGATCAACCTCCTGGTCTTCCTCTTCATCGCCACCGGCTTCGTCTACACCAGTTTCTTCTACAACCGGCCGGGCGAGGAGGGCTTCGTCGACGCGCTCTATTTCACCGTCGCGACGATCACCACCACCGGCTTCGGCGACATCACGCTGCCGGGCACCGCCGGCAAGCTCACCTCCGTCGTCACCATGATCGTCGGCATCTCGCTCTTTGTGCGCCTGGCGCAGGCGGTGGTGCGCCCCAACAAGGTGCATTACCCCTGTCCGCGCTGCGGCCTGCAGCGACATGATTCCGATGCCGTCCACTGCAAGGCCTGTGGCGAGATCCTCAATATTCCGGACGAGGGCGACTAGAGGGTTGCCCGCCTCTAGCGTTTCTCCGCCAGTTCGGTGTTCCACCGGTTGCGGTCCATGCGTCGCATGACCGGTGTCGCCGCCACGCCATGCACCACGATCGACATCAGCACGATCAGGAAGACCGTGATCCAGAGCGTCGGTTCGGTGCCGAAGCTGACCTGGCCTGTGGCGAAGGCCAGGTAATAGAACGAGCCGAGACCGCGGATCCCGAAGAAGCTGATCACCGCCTTTTCGCTGGCCCGATTGGGCAGGCCGATCAGGCTGATCCAGCCGAACAGCGGCCGGATCAGGAAGATCGAGATCACCGCCACCAGCACGATTTCCCAGCTGATGGCCGCGAAGATGCGCCCGTCGCCGAGGATCATGCCGAAGCAGACGATCAGCACCATCATCAGCAGCCGCTCGATCTGTTCGGCAAAGTCGTGCAGGCTCTTGTGATAGGAATGCTGGCGTTCCACCGACCGGAGCGTGATCGCGGCGACGAAGACGGCGAGGAAGCCATAGCCGTGCACGAGTTCGGTCAGGCCGTAGCAGAGGCAGGTGATGCCGAGCGCCACCAGGCCTTCGCCGGTCCGCGACAGGCTGGCGCGCTGCGGCAGCCGGAAGGTGAGGTAGGCGAGAACACGGCCCGTCAGCCAGCCGACGAGGAGACCGGCCACCAGCCGCCAGACCACATCGACGGTAAACCACGTCCAGAGAATATCGCCATAGCCGCGGTCGGCCACCGCCGCGAGCCCGATGGCGAGATAGACGAAGGGAAAGCTCAATCCGTCGTTCAGCCCGGCTTCCGCCGTCAGCGAAAAGCGCACCTCGTCCTCTTCGCCCGTCTTCGGCGGCCCCACCTGGATGTCGGAGGCGAGCACCGGGTCGGTCGGCGCCAGCACAGCGCCGAGCAGCACCGCCGAGGCGAGCGGCAGGGCGAGCATCCAGGCGCCGAGGAAGGCGATGGCCGCGATCGTCAGCGGCATGGCGATGCCCAAGAGCCGCCATACCGTCCGCCAGTTCCTCCGGCCGAACGGACGGTCCAGCTTGAGACCGGCGCCCATCAGCGACACGATCACCACGAATTCGGTCAGATGCTCCGTCAGATAGCGGTTTTCCAGCGGATTGACCGCGAAAGGGGCAACCGGCGACCAGGAAAACAGCGCTCCGATGACGATGCAGAAGATCGGCAGCGACATCGGCAGCTCGCGCAGCACCATCGGCAGCCAGGCCGTCAGCAGGATGACCACGCCGAGCAGCGTCAGAATAATGATGTAGGCGTCCATGCGTCTGCTTTTCGTGTGCGATGAGGTGAGGGCGGAACGGCGGGGTCCGGGAGGGGCAACGGCGCGCCGCCCCTCCCGTTCCCTGCAAACGTCGACTGAATTTCTTTGCGATGGCTGGCCCATCCTGCGGATGCGAAGCCTCACAACTTGCGCAGGATCGCACGGCTGCTATAGCGCGACAATGACACCGCGTATCCGCACCTCAGGAGCATTCGACATGGCAGCCGACAACGACGATTACATCTACGACGAGGTCACCGGCGAATGGCGGCCGGCCTCTGAAGTCGCAGCGGCCGCCGGTGCGACCAACCTTGAGGTCCGGGACGCCTCCGGCACGCTTCTCCAGGACGGCGACAGCGTCACCCTAATCAAGGACCTGAAGGTCAAGGGCGCCGGCCAGACGCTGAAGCAGGGCACCGTCATCCGCTCGATCCGGCTGACCGACAACCCGGAAGAGATCGACTGCCGCCACGACGCCATCAAGGGTCTGGTTCTGCGCACGGAATTCGTCCGCAAGCGCTGAGACAGTTCTGGTGGCGGCGCGGAGCCGGGGAGGGACCTTGCGCCCCCGGCTTTACCGTTTCAGGCTGCCGAGGATGCCCCGAACGATGGCGCGGCCGAGCGAATTGGCGACCGAGCGCGCGGCACTCTTCATCGCCGCCTCCACCACCGTCTCCCGCTGGTAGCCGGAGCGTCCGGCGCTGCGGCTGCGCGTCGGCTTCTCCTCCGGCTCGTCGCCGAAGCCCGGCAGGCTCCAGCGGCCGGCGGCGCTGTCTGCGGGCTCTTCCTCGTTCTCCTGCTTGGCAGCCGTCGCCTTGGCCGCCCGGGCCATCAGGATCTCGTAGGCCGACTCCCGGTCAACGTCGCGGTCGTAGCGGCCGGCGATCGGGCTCGCTTCGATGATCTGCTGCCGTTCAGCATCGCTGATCGGCCCGATGCGCGAGGACGGCGGTCGGATCAGCGTCCGCTCCACCACCGATGGCGCGCCTTTGCCCTCCAGCGTCGAGACCAGCGCCTCGCCGGTGCCGAGCGCGGTGATCGCCTCGCCGGTGTCGAAGTCCGGATTGGCCCGGAAGGTTTCCGCCGCCGTCTTCACCGCCTTCTGCTCGCGTGGCGTATAGGCGCGCAGCGCGTGCTGCACCCGGTTGCCGAGCTGGGCGAGCACCGTCTCGGGCACGTCGAGCGGGTTCTGCGTGACGAAATAGACGCCCACGCCCTTGGAGCGGATCAGCCGCACCACCTGCTCGACGCGCTCGACCAGCACCTTCGGCGCCTCGTTGAAGAGCAGATGCGCCTCGTCGAAGAAGAACACCAGCTTCGGCTTCTCCGGATCGCCCACCTCCGGCAGCTCCTCGAAGAGCTCCGACAGCAGCCAGAGCAGGAAGGTGGCGTAGAGCCGGGGATTGTTCATCAGCCTGTCGGCGGCAAGCACGGTGATCATGCCGCGTCCGTCCTGCGTGGTGCGCATCAGGTCGGAAATCTCCAGCGCCGGTTCGCCGAAGAAATGCGCCGCGCCCTGCTGTTCGAGCACCAGCAGGCTGCGCTGCAGCGAGCCGACCGAGGCCTTGGAGACGAAGCCGTAGCGGCTGGAGATCTCGCTCGCATGCTCGCCCACGTAGTTCAGGAGCGCCTGCAGGTCCTTGAGGTCGAGCAGCGCCATGCCGCCCTCGTCGGCAATCTTGAAGGCGATGTTGAGCACGCCTTCCTGCGCGTCGGTCGCATCCATCAGCCGGGCGAGCAGCAGCGGCCCCATCTCCGCGACGGTGGTGCGCACACGGTGACCCTTCTCGCCGTAGAGGTCGAGGAAGATCGTCGGGAAGGCGTCGAAGTCATACTCTGAAAACTGGATCTGCTCTGCGCGCTTGAGAAGAAAATCCTTCTCCTCGCCGCGTGCGGCGATCCCCGAGAGATCGCCCTTGATGTCGGAGCAGAAGACCGGAACGCCGGCACTGGAAAAGCTCTCGGCGAGGATCTGCAGCGTCACGGTCTTGCCGGTCCCGGTCGCGCCGGTGATCAGCCCGTGGCGGTTGGCGAAGGGGAGATGCAGATATTCAGGCTTGCTGAAGGAATCGTCGGGCTTCCGGCTGCCGCCCAGAAAGAGTTTTCCTTCGTCCATCATGCAACTGGCGCTCCCTCGCGGCGTTAGGATCGCAAGGGTTATAGAGGGCGCTGCAGGGCCGGGCAACGGTCGCGGCAGTGCTCGCTGACGTTTGACGGGTAAGGGAGCAGGAACGTGAAGGACGATGCAGTCAGGGCAGAGCAGCAGGAACCGGGGCGCGGGCGCGACGCGTCCACGCCCAACCAGATACCGAAGACCGGCCTGAAGGACGTCTTCTGGCGGCTTTACGCGGCGATCAACGAGGATCGCGTCATGCTGGTTGCCGCCGGCGTCACCTACTATCTTCTGCTGGCCCTGTTTCCCGCCATTTCGGCGCTGGTCTCGCTCTACGGCTTCTTCGCCAATCCAAACCAGATCGCCGAACGCATCCAGTTCCTGAGCTCCGTCATGCCCAGCGAGGCGCTCGACATCTTTATCGAGCAGCTGCGATCGCTGGCCACCCAGGACGGCTCGACGCTGAGCATCGGCCTGATCGCCGGTCTCGGCATTGCGTTGTGGAGCTCCAACAACGGCATCAAGGCGCTCTTCCAGGCCATGAACGTTGCCTATGAGGAGGAAGAGAAGCGCAGCTTCCTGAAGCTTACCGGCGTCTCGCTGCTGTTCACGCTCGGCACCCTGATCCTCATCATCGTCCTGACGGTGGCGGTCGGGATCGTTCCGGCGGTCCTTTCCTTCCTGTCGATCGGCGGCATTGCGGAAACGGCCATCAGGCTCCTCCGCTGGCCGCTGATGCTGTTATTCGTGATGGGCGGAATAGCGCTCCTCTACCGCTATGGCCCGAGCCGCGAGCCAGCCAAGGCGCGCTGGCTGACCTGGGGCACCGGCTTTGCCACGGTCTTCTGGCTGATCGCCTCCATCGCCGTCTCCTACTACCTCTCCAATTTCGCCAACTACAACGCCACCTACGGCACGCTGGGCGCCCTGATCGGCTTCATGGTCTGGACCTGGGTGTCCGTCGTCATCGTCCTCGTCGGCGCCGAATTGAACGCCGAGCTGGAGCATCAGACGGCACAGGATTCCACCACCGGTCCGGACGAGCCGATGGGCAAGCGCGGCGCCTATATGGCCGATCATCTCGGCAAGGCCTCCTCTTGATCCTTCCCCGTGGATCTGCGCATTTGGCGCTGGACGGCGCCGGAAGTTCCGTATTACCTTGACGTCAACGTCAAAACATTGAGGAGAATCTCATGAACGAACTCGTGACCCGCGTCGCCGACAACGTCGGTATTGCCCCCGACACGGCTGAAAAGGCCGTCGGCATGATGCTCGGCTTCCTGCAGCGCGAAGCTGACGATGCCGCAGTCGCCAGAATGATCGAATCGATCCCCGGTGCGCCGGAGCTGGTCGCCAAGTTCAACGGCGAGGGCGCGGGCGGCGGCGGCCTGCTCGGTGGCCTGATGGCCAGCTTCGGTGGCGGCGTCATGGCGCTCGGCCAGCAGCTGATGAGCCTCGGCCTCGGCATGGGCGAGATCACCGGTCTCGCCAAGGAAACCATCAAGGTCGCCCGCGAGCATGCCGGCGACGAGACCGTCGACACGGTCGTCGCCTCGGTCCCGGGCCTCAGCCAGTTCGTCTGATCAATTCGCAGAAGCACCCACAAAAGCCGCCGGATCGCTCCGGCGGCTTTTGTGTTGTCTCAATCCCACTTCGGGGCGAGATGCCCGGGATTGACGATGCGGCCGTCGGGACGGGCGAGCGCGTGGATCGCTGCCATTTCGTCCTCGCTGAGCGCGAAGTCGAAGATGTGCAGGTTCTCCTGGAGCCGGCTTTCGGTCGCGGTCTTCGACAGCGCGATCACGTCGTCCTGCTGCACGGCCCAGCGCAGCGCCACCTGTGCCGCCGACTTGCCGTGCTTGGCGCCGATGTCCTTCAGCACTTCGTCCTGCGGCACCTTGCCGTCGGCCATCAGGTAGTAGGCCGTCACCGACATGCCGGTCTTGCGGGCCTCCTCGATCACCTTGGTCTGGTCGAGATAGGGGTGGTATTCGACCTGGTTGGTGACGACGGGCGCGTCTGACAGGCTGACGGCTTCCGCCATCAGGGCGGTGGAGAAGTTCGAGACGCCGATGTCGCGAACCTTGCCGGCCTCGCGCAGCTCGTTCAGTGCGCCCATGCGGTCGGCAAGCGGCATTTCGCTCTGCGGCCAGTGCAGCAGGAGGAGATCGACGTAGTCCGTCTTCAGCTTGGCAAGGCTCTCGTCCACGGAAGCGATGAAGGCGTGGTGGCCGACCCGGTCGACCCAGACTTTGGTGGTCAGGAAGATCTCGTCGCGGGGGACGCCGGACGACTTGAGGACATCGCCGACGGCCGCCTCGTTCTTGTAGATCTGGGCGGTATCGACATGCCGGAAGCCGAGCTTCAGGGCTTGCGGCAGAACCCGCTGAACGTCCTCGTCCGGCATGCGGAATGTGCCGAAGCCGAGGGCTGGAATATGGGCGCCGTTTGCGCTGACAGTATGCATGAAAAACTCCTTGGAAATGCACGGCTAGAAGCCGGAGGAAAGGCCCCCTCTACATGGGGCCGAACCGCCTCGCTTCAACCGGAATTATCGAGGCGACCCGGCTGAGGGCGCTCAGGCGATGGCGGTCGCGGCCTGCGCCTTGCGCCGCTCGCCCCGCATCGAGACGAGCGCGATGACGATGGCTGCGGCCGGAAAGAGGGCGGAGACGTAGGGGATGAAGGCGAGCCCCGGTCCATGCTCGATGGCCAGTCCGCCGACCCAGGCGCCGAGTGCATTGCCGAGGTTGAAGGCGGCGATGTTGAAGCTCGAGGCGAGCTGTTCGCCGGCACCCTCCGCCTTGCCGAGCACCCACATCTGCAGCGGCGCGACGGTGGCAAAGGCGGTGAGGCCGAGCAGGCCGACGAAGATCACGGTGAGCACGGGGCTGAGGAAGGCCGCCGGCATCAGGGCGAGCGTCACGCCGAGGAGCGCGAGCGTCACCAGCACGGTCCGGCGCAGGTTGCGGTCCGCAAGCCTGCCGCCGAGCAGGTTGCCTGCGATCAGTCCCAGTCCGAAGACGAGCAGGATTGGCGAGACGGCGGCATCCGAAAGTCCGGCGACCTGCGTCAGGAGCGGCGCGATATAGGTGAAGACCCCGAACACGCCGGCATAGCCGAGCACGGTGGTGAGCAGGCCGAGCAGCACCGGCAGGCGCGAGATGGCCTTCAGGTCCTGGCGCCAGTCGGAGGCCTCGGGCTTGCCCTCGTCCTTCGGCAGCAGCGCGGTGATCACGACAAAGGCCGCCAGTCCGACGAGCGAGACCGCCCAGAAGGTCGAGCGCCAGCCGAACTGCTGTCCGAGCCAGGTGCCGAAGGGCACGCCGAGCACGGTGGCGACCGTCAGGCCGGTGAACATGATGGCGATCGCCGAGGCGCGCTTCTCCGGCGCGACGAGCTTTGTCGCGACGACCGAGCCGACGCCGAAGAAGGTGCCGTGCGCCAGTGCCGTGACGATGCGCGCCGCCATCAGAATCTCGTAACTGGGCGCCAGCGCGCAGATGATGTTGCCGACGATGAAGATCAGCATCAGCCCGGCGAGCACGGTCTTGCGCGGCCAGCGGCCGGTCAGGATCGTCAGCGTCGGGGCGCCGAAGACGACGCCGAGCGCATAGCCGGAGATCAAGAGGCCCGCCGTGGCGATCGAGACGCCCATGTCGGCGCCGACTTCCCGGAGCAGGCCCATGATGACGAATTCGGTGACGCCGATGCCGAAGGCGCCGGCGGTGAGGGCATAGAGTGCGAGAGGCATAGTTTCCTCGTTCGGTTGGAGTGTTGCCGAACAGATAGACCCATGTGCATCTGTGATGTAGATTGTCGGGAGGAACAGCATCTATGAACTGAGTTCACGAATGGTGCGCATCGACATCAACCGCTCCGGCGAGATGGAAGTCTTCGTCCGTGTCGTCGAAAGCGGCGGCTTCTCGGCGGCCGCCCGCAGCCTGTCGCTCACGCCCTCCGCCGTCAGCAAGCTCATCAGCCGGCTGGAAAAGCGCCTCGGCGCCCGGCTGATCAGCCGCTCGACCCGCCACCTGCAGCTGACCCCGGAGGGGCGGGAGTTCTTCGAACGCTCCACGGCGGTGCTGGCCGGCATCGAGGATGCCGAGCGCGCCGCGGGCTCGGCGGTGGAGGCGGTTGGTCGCATCCGCTTCAACAGCAGCTCCGTCTACTGCGCCCATGTCCTCAACCCGCTGCTGCCGGAGTTTCTGGCGCTCTATCCGGGCGTCACGCTCGATATCGCCCAGACCGACGTCGTCATCGACCTGCTCGCCGACCACGCCGATGTCGCCGTCCGCACCGGGCCCCTGAAGAGCTCCAGCCTGATGGCCCGCAAGCTCGGCCAGACGCGTCTGATCGTGGCGGCATCGCCGGCCTATCTCGAGCGCTTTGGCACGCCGCAGCATCCCTCCGAACTGGCGCACCACAATCTCCTGCGCTTCGCCTATACCCGCAGTGTTCGCGACTGGGCCTTCCGCGTCGACGGTGAACCCTATGCGGTCACCCCCGCCGGCACCGTGCAGGTCAACGACGGGGAGGGCATGCGCCAGCTGGCGCTTGCCGGCGTCGGCATCGTCCGCATGGGTGCCTTCGTCATCCGCGAGGACATCCGCGCCGGTCGGCTGGTGCCGATCCTTGAGGACTTCAGCGCCGGCGACGAGGAAGACTTCTACGCCATCTACGTCGGGCAGGGCGGCCCGCTGCCGTCGCGCGTGCGGGCGCTCCTGGATTTTCTGGCGGAACGCGGCAAGGTGTCATAGAAACGTCACTGATCGAGTCCCTTGCCTTGCCGAAGAGCATCGGAGCCGCCGTCCCCTGTCCAAACCGGAACTGGCAGGGCCACTGCGACTCTGGCGGGGGGCTCGCAACAGTCTGCCGGAGACATCCACATGAGCAACACGCATCAAGATGCCGCCGCCCGCCTGCGTGACGAGGTCCAGACGGCCGGTGCCGATACCGCGGTGGTCGCCGTATCCGATATCCGTCTGCTGCTCGATCGCTGCGAGGCGCTGGAGCGCGATCATGATCACCTGCAGCGCCGCGCCGCCAAGGCCCTGGCCATGCTGGATGCCGCGACCGTGTTCCTGAAGGCCTATGGCGAGAAGTACCGCAACTTCGCCAGCGGCGGCATCCGGCCCACCGCCATCCTGCAAAGCGAGGTCAAGGTGATGTGGGCGGTCTTTAAGGAATTCCGCGACCCGACGGAAAGCGAGGAGCAGGCCGATTCCGTCCGGGACCTGTGGTCGGGAAACAGGGCCGGAGGCTGATCGCCGGCATCCAGCGGCCAGCACCTCCACACCGCCATGACCCAGGGCTCACCGGTGCGAAAACCCTGTTTACGGCTTGGAAAGCATTGTGGCGTAACGCTGGAGCTTTCGAATTTCAGGAAAATTCATGAACCGGCTGGCCAAATGGAAACGTGGTCTACTCATCGCAGTTGCCTGCGGGATTCTCGCTGTCAACAGCGCGGTCCTCTACGCCAGCTTGACCAGCCTTGTTGAGACGGCGAACCGGGTCAAGCATTCGCTGGACGTCAAGGACGAGCTTGCCCAGGTCGCCTTCGAGATGGCGAGCGCGGAATCAGGTCAGCGCGGCTATATCCTGACCGGCAACATCCGCTATCTCGACCCCTACTACAGAGCCACCAACAGGGTTCAGGGCCGGCTGGACCGTCTCCGGGAGCTTCTGGTCGACGACGAACAGCAGTTCGCCAAGGTCGAGCAGATCGACCAGCTGATCGCGCAGAAGTTCGCCGAAATGGCGGAAACGATTGACGCCCAGAGCATGGGCAGCTCGACCGAGGCAGCAGAGCTTGTGCGCCGAAACCGTGGAGAGGGGATTGCCCGCCAGTTCCACGAAACGATCGGCGCCATGGAAACCAACGAGGAAAGCACGCTGGCCGAACGGCAGCAGGAGGCCGACGTCGCCCGCCAGGCGGCCTTCTTCACGCTTGCCGGCTTCGTGGCCACCATCGCCGCACTTCTGGCCATCCTGTATTACCTCACCAAGCGCGAGATGAACCGCAAGATCCAGGCGTCCGAGGAGCTCGAAGTCCTGGCCGGCCAGCTCCAGGAACGGCAGGACAACCTCGTGCGCGAGCGCAACGAGGTTGCGCAGCTGAACGAGGCCAGCAACTTCCTGCAGAGCTGCGAGGACATGGCGGAGATTTCGGCCGTCATGGGCCCCTTCCTGCAGAAGATGTTCCCTGGCCACGCCGGCACCATCTACACCACGGCACCGTCCAGGAACCGTCTCGATCTCCTGAGCGCCTGGGGAGAAGCTGACGGCGATGCGCCGCAGCATTTCGCGCCACAGCAGTGCTGGGGCTTGCGCCGCGGACAGGTCCACATGCATTCGGCCGACGACGTGTCGCCGTGCTGCGAGCATTTCTGCGTCGATAGCAAGTTCGAAGCCACCCTGTGCATCCCCCTCAGCGCGCATGGCGAAACGCTTGGCCTGCTGACCCTGGTCCATGATGACGCGGCCCGGCAGGACAAGGACGAGGACATCCGCCGGCGGGCGGAAATGGTGGCCCGCCAGGTCGGCCTGACGCTCTCCAACATCCGCCTGCGCGAAAGCCTGCGCGACCAGTCGATCCGCGACCCGATGACGAAGGCCTACAACCGCCGTCACCTCGAGGCCGTCGTCGAAAAGGAATTCGCACGGGCGGAACGGTTCAAGCGGCCGCTCAGCATCGCCATGCTCGATATCGACCACTTCAAGCGCTACAACGACACGCATGGACACCAGGCCGGCGATGCGGCGCTGATCGCCGTCAGCCAGCACATCCAGTCCAGCCTGCGCGCCACCGACTGGCTGTTCCGCTACGGCGGCGAGGAGTTCCTGATCCTGTTGAGCGAAGCCGATGCGGCGGACGCGTCCACGCGTCTCGATGCCATGCGGGCCTCGATCTCGGAGCTGGGCGTGATGATCGACGGCGTGCCGCTGCCGCATGTGACCGTTTCATGCGGTGTGGCCGTGCTCATCGCGCATGGGGAAACCTTCGACGAGCTGGTCGCTGCCGCCGACGAAGCTCTCTATGAAGCCAAGAAGTCGGGCCGCAACCAGGTCAAGCTCGCAGCCGATACCGCACCGAAGATGACGCTGATCGCCTAGAGCTGCAGCATCGGCAGCCTAGACGACGGCCTTTCGGCGGAATTTCCTGCGCAGGAAGTGGGACGGGCTGTAGTCGACGCCCGCCGGCCGCTCCGGATCGGTGACGTCGGATTCCGCCACCATTTCCTCGTCGGCGGTCAGCTCCCGCATCTCGATCGGCCGCAGTCCCCGCCCGTGGTCGCGGTTCAGCCGGTCGATGAGGCCGATCAGCGAGCCGTTCGTGGCGCGCAGCGCTTCCTCGATTTCCTCCGGCGTGCGCGCCAGATGCTCCGCCAGCAACCCCTGGCGCTCGCGCAGGATGCTCTGGCGCAGCTCCGCCTGGTCCTCGCCCGCCTCGATGATGACGTCGCATTCGGTATCGTAGCCCATCGAGCGGTTGTTGAGATTGGCCGAGCCGATCTTCAGGATACGGTCGTCGGCAATCATCAGCTTGGCGTGCACATAGATGGAGGTTTCCGCCTCGTTGACCGGATAGAAGATCCGGAATCGGTCGTGCCGGTCGGCCTCCCTCACCAGCTTCATCATCAGGATGCGGGCCGAATCCATGGTCTTGGCTTCCAGCCAGCCGTCCGCCGTCTCCGGGTTGATGATGACGATCTCCGGCCCGTCCGGCTCCTCGAGGCGCTTGGCGATCGCGCGCGCGATCCGCCGCGAGGCGAAATACTGGCTCTCGATGTAGAGCGATTCCTTGGCCGCCGCGATGATCGCTAGCGTCGCGGTCTCGATCTCGGCGATCTGCTTGCGGTCCTGGTATTCCGGCGCCGTGCGGGCAATGCCGACGTCGATCTCCCGGTATTCAACCGCAAGGTCGTCCGGCCAGGCGTCGCTGTCGACCGTCTGCGGCTCCAGCTTTTCCTCCGTGGCCATCTGCCAGCGGTTGCGGGCAAGCTCGGCAAGCGCCGCCGCCGCCGGTCCCGAGCAGCAGGAGGTGGCGTCGTGCCAGGGAGCCTCCTCCTTGCCGCGCGGCGAACGGCGGGCAGGATGGTATTCCAGGTGCTCGCGGGTATCCCAGCGGCAGATCGTCATGTCGATGCCGCCGCAGAAGGCCACCTGGTCGTCGATGACGAGCAGCTTCATGTGGTGCGCGGCCAGCGAGGGGTGGGCGCCGTCGAGCTTCAGGTGGATGCGCTTGTTGAAGATCCAGCGCAGCAGGTAGAAGGGCGTCTCGCCGCGGGTGATCGAGGCGATCAGCCCGATGTCCCACTTCAGGATGCGGATGTCGAGATCCGCGTTGTCCTTGGCCAGCGAGTTGAGGAAGCGCCCGAGCTTGTCGGGCTTCTGGGCGTTCTCATTGTCCGGCTCGAGGCGGATGCGCGTGTCGAAGTCCCAGCCGATCATGTAGATCGACCGCTTCGCCTTCAGCATCGATTGCTTGGCCAGCCGGAAGAAGTCGGCCGCGTCGATGATGACGGAGAAGCGGTCGGCCCGTGCCACCCGCCAGCAGCTCTCGCCCTCGGACAAAATCGAAGTCATGTCGTGTCAGCCCCCCAGTGATGCCCGCTCGATGATGATGATGTCTCGTGTCGCGCAAAAGACAGGGCGGGAACGTTTGACCGCCATGCGAGTTCCGTGATCATCACCACCCTCCGTTGATCCTCCGGAAGATGATCCGCCATCAGCAGGACGCATTGTTGCGCTGAATGGATCCCGGCGGCAGCCCAGGCGCGAGGCCCGGACTGCCCGCTATCCGTGGATGTGTTGTGCGTTCCAACCCGGAGATCCTGATGCGCTGGCCTTTTCTGCTGTTCCTCCTCTTCCTGCTCGGTTCCGTCCTCAGCCTCGTGCTGATCGACCGGGTCGGTACCTCCCGTCTGGAGTTCGGCCCCAACGAGGCCGTCAATCCCCGCAATCCCCTGCTTCCCGCCCCGGCACGCTCCTGACGGGCCTTCTGTCGCATGATATTTTGTGATGCACCGATAGCTTTCGCTGCTGGACCTTCGCAGAACCGTTGCAAATCAAGGCGAATGCGCAGGAGCGCCTGCGCGGCGGCTTGCCTCCGGCTGGAAGAAACCCCTTGACCTCGGCAAGGCCCGCGGCCTTCACTCCCGCCGAAAGCGCAAGGAGACCCGCATGCCCGTCAATACCGCACCGCGTACCCAGACCTTCACCTATGTCGAAGGCGAATGGCTGGAAGGCAACCCGCCGCTGATCGGCCCCACCTCGCATGCCATGTGGCTGGGCTCCACGGTGTTCGACGGCGCCCGCTGGTTCGACGGCATGTCGCCCGATCTCGACCTGCACTGCCAGCGCGTCAACCGCTCCGCCACCAACATGGGCATGAAGCCGGTGATGGCCGCCGAGGAGATCGAGCGGCTGGCGCTGGAAGGCGTCAGGAAGTTCGACGGCAAGACCGCCATCTACATCAAGCCGATGTACTGGTCCGAGCACGGCACGTCCTACAGCGTCGTCGCCCCCGATCCGGAATCGACCCGCTTCGCGCTCTGCCTCTTCGAGGCGCCGATGCACACGGCAAAGCCCTCGTCGCTGACGGTTTCCCCCTACCGCCGCCCCAACCCGGAAGTCGCCATGACCGGCGCCAAGACGGGCAGCCTCTATCCCAACAGCGGCCGCATGATCATCGAGGCGCGTCAGCGCGGCTTCGACAATGCGCTCGCCCGCGACATGAACGGCAACGTCGCCGAAACCGCCTCCTCCAACATCTTCATGGTCAGGGACGGCGTGGTCATGACGCCGGTCCCCAACGGCACCTTCCTTGCCGGCATCACCCGCTCGCGCGTCATCACGCTCCTGCGCCAGGCCGGCCTCGATGTCCGCGAAGTCAGCCTCACGGTCGAGGATTTCCAGACCGCCGACGAGATCTTCACCTCCGGCAACTACTCCAAGATCGTGCCGGTGACGAAGCTCGACGAACGCGAGTTCCAGGAAGGCCCCGTCGCCCGCAAGGCGCTCGAACTCTACATGGACTGGGCCCGCTCCACGGCGGCCTGATAGGCTGCTTTGATCCGGGCGCCGCATCGGCGTCGCCCGGATCATGTCAGGCGATCCTGTTGGCTGGCCCCAGGGGGCGCCGCGCCGCCTGAAGCCTCACTCCGCCGGTACCGCCACCCGGTCGGCGCCAAGCTCGCTGCCGAGTTCGGCGGCCTCGGTCTGCTTGTTCATGACGCAGATGTGGCTGACCTCGGTCGTCGTGCCCTTCGCCGTGCCGGTGACGATGGCGAGGCCGTAGCTCTCGCTGCCGAAGGGGTCGACCACGGCGCGGGGGGCGTCGAGCATGTCCTTTGCCGCGGCCAGGCATTTGGTCTCCACGGTCTGCGCGAAGGCTGCCCAGGCATCGTCCGAGGAGGCTTCTGCGGTGCCGGCGCAGAGCGCCAGCGCGGCGGCGAGAAGAGTGGCGGTTCTCATGGTTTTCGACATCTAGAAGCTCCTGCGGTGTGTCTTGGCTTTCGTTTGCGGCTCTACCAGATTTTCGCGCCGCGTGGGAGCGATTGGTCCCGATTCTCGGCCCTCAGGCGTTGCCTCTTGGCCGATGCGCTCCTATGTTCCGCCTCGACCGTTTCACGGTGTTTTGCCGAAAAGGAGTAAGATCATGGCCTTTGAACTTCCCCAGCTGCCCTATGCCTACGATGCCCTCAGCCCCTATATGTCGGCCGAGACGCTCGAATTCCACCACGACAAGCACCACAAGGCCTATGTCGACACCGGCAACAAGCTGGCCTCGGAAGCGGGCATGGGCGATCTCTCCGTCGAGGAAGTGATCAAGAAGTCCTATGGCACCCACCAGACCCTCTTCAACAATGCCGGCCAGCACTTCAACCACATCCACTTCTGGAACTGGATGAAGAAGGACGGCGGCGGCACCAAGCTGCCGGGCAAGCTGCAGACCGCGATCGACAGCGATCTCGGCGGCTACGACAAGTTCAAGTCCGATTTCATCGCCGCCGGCACCACGCAGTTCGGCTCCGGCTGGGCCTGGCTTTCCGTCAAGGATGGCAAGCTCGAGATCTCCAAGACCCCGAACGGCGAAAACCCGCTGGTCCACGGTGCCGACCCGATCCTCGGCGTCGACGTCTGGGAGCATTCCTACTACATCGACTACCGCAACGCGCGTCCGAAGTACCTGGAAGCCTTCATCGACAACCTGATCAACTGGGACTACGTGCTGGAGCGCTACGAAGCCGCCACCAAGTAATCCTGTCGAGACCTTACGTTCGAAGGGCTCCGGTTTTGCCGGAGCCCTTTTTCGTTTCCCTCAGTAACCGGCCGGCGAAAGCCGGGCTCCCGGGTTCTGGCGGAAGAACTCGAGATCGCGCTCGGCCTCGCCAAGCTCGTAGCTGAGGTCGTCCGCTTCGCGCCGCATCCGGCGCCGCTCGCGTTCCAGGTCGTCGATGCGGTCGCGGATGCCGCGCCGGTCCTTGTCGGCCGCCTTCTTCATGTCGTCGTAGAGCCGGTCGGCCTCCGATTCCCGCGCACTGATGCCGGAGTGCAGCGAGTCCATTCGCGAGCGCAGCTCATGGACCCGCTTGCCGAGGCTGTAGCCGCGCACGAAGTCCGCCTCCATCTCGGCCGGGCAGACGTTGTGATAGGCGCCTCCGGCTTCGCCGTGCGCGGCACCGCCGAGCGGCGTGCAGAAGCGTCGGATGCCGGTCTGGTATCCCTGATACCATTGCGTCTGGTTGGGCGTGGCGCCGCTCTTGGAGCAGGACCGCACATGGTCGGCAAAGCGGCTCTGCGGATCATAGCCCGCCGCGCCGTCCGTATCGCCGACCACGGCCCAGTCGGCCACGCGGCATTCCTCCTTGGACATGGTGCCGCATGAGGCAAGTGCGGCCATGACGGCCGCCATGCCGATGAATGGCAAGTAACGCATATAGTTGAACCCCCGGTTGAAACCCCGATCCCTCTAAGCATGAATTCGATCGATCTTCCAGATGCCCGGGTGGCGGTGCAGACCCCACGCACCCCATGCACAGCCAGGCGTCACACGGCTGTTAAATTCCGCTGGTCTATGAGCCCGGACAATTCCCCGGACCGAGCCTTCCGCATGCCCAGTGATTCCCCCCTCATTCGTTTCGGCGTCATTGCCGACCCTCAATACGCGCCGCTGCCGCCCAATCCGGCTCTCAACCGTCACTTCGAGAAGAGCCTCGGCAAGCTCGACGAGGCGATCGGCGTCTTCAACGCCCACGATCTCGCCTTCGTCGTGACGCTCGGCGATCTCGTCGACCGCGGCTATGAGAATTTCGACGCGGTGCTGGCGCGCTATGAGCGTCTGACGCACGAAAGCATCCTTCTGCCCGGCAACCACGATTTCCTCGTCGCGCCCGAGCAGCTGCCGGAGGTCCACCGGCGGCTGTCGATGCCCGCGCCCTATCATCATTTTTCCCGCAACGGCCTGCGCTTCGTCGTCATCGACGGCAGCGAGGAGAGCCTCTTTGCAGCCCCCGAGGGGGACCCGCGTCGCGCCCGCGCCGAGGCCCGGCTGGCGGCGCTCGAAGCGGCCGGCGCCCTCAACGCCCAGACCTGGAACGGCGGCATCGGCGAGGCGCAGTTTGCCTGGCTCTCCGGCGTGCTGGTGGATGCGGCCGCAGCCGGCGAGAAGGTGGTGGTCCTGGGCCACTATCCGCTCTATCCGGACAATGCCCACAACCTCTGGGACTGGCAGGCGCTCGTCGATCTCTTCGACCGCTCCGGCAATGTGCTGGCCTATCTCTGCGGCCACAATCACATCGGCAACCTCGGCCACCACGGATCGACCTGGTACGTGAACTTCACGGGCATGGTGGATACGGAGACGGAAAACACCTTCGCGATTGCCGAGATCTTCCCCGACCGCCTGGAAATCACCGGCTTCGGCCGCGAGGAAAGCCGCGCGCTGCCCTTCGACATCTAGGTGGCGTCACCGGGGCTTTGACCTGTGCCTCTGCCAGCATCGATCTGCCAGCCCTCGACCCACAGCCTGCGCAGAGCGTCGCCCTGGCCGGTGAAGAAGCCGTCGGCCGGCACGCAATCCTCCACCCGGTCGGCGCGGAAATTGCGGAACGCCTGCCGCAACTCGCACCAGCCGACGATATTGGCCGTTTGCGAATAGTAAATCAGCGCGATCGGCCGGATTACTCTCTCCGTCGATCGGCCCAGCTCATCGCGATAGTCGAGCGACAGCGTCTGCTCGTCGCGGATCGCCCGCCGCACCATGGCGAAATCCACGGCCTCCGGAACGGGTGCAGCGCTGCCCCAGGCATGCAGGGCGTTTGCGGAGAATGTCGCGGAGAGCGGCGGCGGCACAGCGGCGGCGATCTTGCGGTTCACCTGCTTGGCCGCCTGCCGCAGCTCCCTGTCGCCGGTGCGTTCCAGAAGGGCCAGCGCCAGCACGATTGCCTCTGTCTCCTCCACCGTCAGCATCAGCGGCGGCAGCGTGAATCCGGGCCGCAGGATGTAGCCGATGCCGCGCCCGCCCTCGATCGGCACCCGCATCGCCTGCAGCGCGACGATGTCGCGGTAGATGGAGCGTACCGTTACCTCCAGCTGTGCCGCCATGACGGCAGCCGTGACCGGTGCGCGCGCGAGCCGCAGGATCTGGATGATCTCGAACAGCCGTGACGCCTTGCGCATGTTTTCGGCCTCCTCCCGCACCGCTCCTGACATGACGCTGTCAGGAGCACTTCGCTATACCGCCGCAGATCCATAAGGAAAACAAGCCTCCCCGAACTCTGCGGCGAGGCCGCGAGAACAGGAAACTGACATGACCTACGGCGAAAACCTCTGGCTGTTCTTTACCCTTCTGTTCGGCATCATCGTCGTCCCCGGCATGGACATGATTTTCGTGCTGGCCAATTCGCTGAGCCGCGGGCGCTCCGCCGGCCTCGCGGCGACCGCTGGCATCATGGCCGGCGGTGCCGTTCATTCCCTCTACGGCGCAGTCGGGGTCGGCCTGTTGGCCCATCTGGTGCCCATGTTGTTCACGCCGCTGCTGATCGCCGGCGCACTCTACATGGCCTGGATCGGCGTGACCCTGATGCGCAGTTCGATCATCATCGAAGGTGTCGGTCCCGCCGATGCGGCAAGTCACTGGCAGGCCTTCCGCCGCGGCGCCATCACCTGCCTGATGAACCCCAAGGCTTACCTCTTCATGCTGGCGATCTACCCGCAGTTCCTGCGCCCCGACTTCGGTGCACTCGCTCCCCAGGCGGCCGTCATGGCGCTGATGACGGCCTTGACCCAGCTTGCCGTCTACGGCGGTCTGGCGCTCGCAGCGGGCAGGGCGCGGCAGGCGATCGTCGACAACGCCCGCGCCACCGTCTGGATCGGCCGCAGCGCCGGGGCGCTCTTGGTGGCCGTCTCGTTGGTCACGCTTTGGGAAGGTACCGGCAGCTGGCGCATGTGACGGAATCAAGACATAGCGTCTTGATTTTCCACATGTTATCACCGCTTTGTTACTTTGTTCCGGATGGCCGGCAGGCGATGCTGCGGCGCTTTTTGGTGGCCGGTCGGCCGCTGTCACGAAGGAGAACCACTGCATGCGCCTGAAGTCTCTCGCTCTCGGAGCCGTGCTCGGCTGCCTCTGTCTTTCCGCAGCCGTCGCCCAGGAAGAGCCGCAGGTCGTGCGGCAGAACCTGATGAAGGGCATCGGCCAGTCGATGGGCGCGCTCGGCGCCATCGCCAAGGGTGAGAAGCCCTATGATGCAGCCGTCGTCCAGACGTCTCTGGAGACGATCAGCACCAATGCCAAGGCTTTCCCGGACCAGTTCCCGGAAGGCTCCGAGACCGGCATGGAGAGCGATGCGGCGCCCGCCATCTGGGAAAACATGGCGGATTTCGAGGCCAAGGCCGAAAAGCTCGCGACCGAAGCCGACACGCTTCTGGCCGCCGTGCCCGCCGACCAGGCCGGCGTCGGCGCGGCCCTGAAGACGCTCGGCGGCACCTGCGGCGATTGCCACCAGACCTATCGCCTGAAGCGCTAGCCTCGAAGCCGCCGAGGCCGTGACTGAGGCAATGACGGAAGTTTCGCCGGCGGCGGTTCGCCTGCCGCCGGTCTTTCAATGATCGACTGGAGACGGACATGGCTTTGCGGTGGGGGAGGGTACTGGGCGCCGGCGCGGCCGTGGTCGCAATCGGCGTGGCGGCGGCCTGGTTTCTGACGGCCCCGCAGCCCGCCTCGGCCGACACCTGGGAAGGGCTCGGCGCGCCGGATCTGGCGCGCGGCGAGACGCTGTTCTGGGCCGGCGGCTGCGCCGGCTGTCATGCGGCGGATGGGGCAACAGGCGAGGCGGTCAAGACGCTTTCCGGCGGCCTGGCGCTCACCAGTCCCTTCGGCACCTTCCATGTCCCCAATATCTCTCCCGATCCGCAGGCCGGCATCGGCGCCTGGACGCTCGCCGAATTCGGCAATGCCATGACCCGCGGCGTCGGCCGCGCGGGCGAGCACCTCTACCCCTCGTTTCCCTACACATCCTACGCCCGCATGCGGCCGGAAGACGTCAACGACCTCTTCGCCTACCTGAAGACGCTGCCGGCAAGCGGGAATGTGGCGCCGCCGCACGACCTCGGCTTCCCCTACAACATGCGGATCACGCTCGGTGGCTGGAAGCTCTTGTTCTTCTCCGACGCGCCGCGCGTCGAACTCGCCGCCGCCGATCCCAAGCTGCAGCGCGGCCAGTTCCTCGTCGAAGGCCCCGGCCATTGCGGCGAATGCCATACGCCCCGCAATGCGCTCGGCGGCCTGCAGACCGACCAGTGGCTCGCCGGCGGTCCGAATCCGGAAGGCGAGGGGCGCGTGCCCAACATTACGCCGGGCGGCGATGCCGTCGGCTCCTGGAGCGAGACCGATCTCGTCAGCTATTTCCAGACCGGCTTTACGCCCGACTTCGACACCGTCGGCGGCTCTATGGTCGAGGTGCAGCGCAACCTCTCGCATCTGCCGCAGGAGGATTTGGAGGCGATCGCCGCCTATCTGAAGGCCGTGCCGGCTATCCAGTAGTCACAGCGGTTGGCGGCAGGAACCGCGACACGTGTCGGATCGCAATGCTCTCGATCGTCTTCAGCGTGAGGGCAGGGCAGTGAAGCCTGCCTCAAGCGCGAGGAAAGGTGATGCCATGCCGCAATATCTGGTCGCCATTCACCACCCCGACGACTACGACCCCGCCGCGACGGAAGACGCGGCGATGACCCGCGACATCGACCGGCTCAACGACGAGATGGTCGCCGCGGGCGTGAGGATCTTCGTCGGTGGCCTGCAGCCGGCAGATCGGGCGATGTCGCTCAAGGCCGAGCCCGATGGAGAGGTGCGCGTCACGCAAGGGCCATACCTGAAGACGAGGGAGCACATGGGCGGCTTCTGGGTGCTGGAGGCAGCCGATCTCGACGAGGCCCTGGCCTGGGGTCGCAAGGCCGCCGTCGCCTGCCGGGCGCCGGTCGAGGTGCGGCCGTTTCACTAGCGGCGGCGAAGACGCGGCAGCCAGCCTATGCGACCGCCTGCGGCGAATGCCGCACCGGGACTGTGGGCGGTATCCAGGTCGTTCGGCCCGGGCCAGCGGGATGGCTTGCGCCGGCGGCGGCTGTCGTCCAATCTCTCGTGGCCGTTGCCGCCATCTTCTGCCCGCGCAGGTGTCGCATCGGAACCTGGCCTGTCGGCCGGGGTTGAAGGCGCGGGAAGGGCATGAGCATGAGCCATCACCACCATCATCACCACCAGGAAGCCGAAGGCGGCGATCGGCGCATGGTCCTCGCCATCATCGTCAACGTCGGCCTGACCTTCGCCCAGATCGTCGGCGGCATCTTTTCCGGCAGCCTGTCGCTGATCGCCGATGCGCTTCACAATTTCAGTGACGCCGCCTCGCTCGCCATTGCCGCTTATGCCCGGCGCATCGCCCGCAGGCCGTCCAATGCCGCGATGACCTTCGGCTACGTGCGCGCGGAGGTGGTGGCGGCACTGATCAACTACACTACTCTGATCGTCATCGGCCTTTACCTCGTCTACGAGGCGGTCATGCGCTTCATCACGCCGGAGCCGGTCGAGGGCTGGATCGTGGTCGGCGTCGCCGTCGTCGCGCTCGTGATCGATCTGGCGACTGCCTTCCTCACCTATGCCATGTCGAAGGAGAGCATGAACATCCGCGCCGCCTTCGTCCACAACGTCGCCGATGCGCTCGGTTCGGTCGGCGTCATCGTCGCCGGAACGCTGATCCTTCTCTACGACTGGCAGATCGTCGACCCGATCGTGACGCTGGCGATCGCGCTCTACATCCTCTGGCAGGCGTTTGCCGAGATCGGCGGCTCGATCCGCATGCTGATGCTGGGCACGCCCTCCGGCATCGACGTGCCGCAGCTGATCGACCGGCTGTCGGGCATCGACGGCGTCGTCGATATCCACCACGTGCATGTCTTTGCGATCGACGAGCAGCTGACGGCCATGGAGGCC
>TARA_R110002051_G_scaffold61604_1_pt1 | contig 22322 bp, 19 predicted proteins | sample TARA_R110002051 | Tara Oceans TARA_R110002051 (sample SAMEA4397023) | marine metagenome | biome: Polar Biome; feature: [MES] marine water layer (ENVO:01000295) within the mesopelagic zone...; material: water (ENVO:00002006), including particulate matter (ENVO:01000060) such as......
TCACGACAACCCAGTGCCGACAACGCATAGTTTTTCAACAATATCGGCCCCTTCCGGACATTCCAGATAGGCTAGGTGCTTGATCTGCCGCCTTTATTTGCCGGCTCGCATCCGAAGTAATAGTAGGTCCAAGGTTCGAATCCACTCAAGGCGAGTATGGCTCACTTTCGCAAGTGCGCTCTGTTGGAAATGCAGATTACTTTGCTCAACGCCGGCTTGCGACCTCTGGCATGGAGGCCATCCTTGTAGCTGGCCGAAAGCGGACATCGCTCCACGGGGCGCATCGCCGCCGGCTTCTGCTATCTTGCCGTTATTCTCGACGCTTGCAGCAGAAAAGTCGTCGGCTATGGCCTGTCGAAACGCCTGGATACGCCGCTGGCGCTGGCCGCACTACATTCGGCCATCGAGAACAGAAAGCCTCCGCCTGGCTGCATTCACCACACGGACCGCGGATGCCAATACGCAAGTGAGACCTATCGACGAGCGCTCGATGCGGCAGGCCTGAAGGGATCCATGAGCGCCGTTGGCAACCCTTATCACAACGCGCAGGCCGAGAGCTTCATGAAGACTCTGAAAGTAGAGGACATCTATCCGGCCGGGTATGGAACCTTCGCGGACGTCGCCGAGCGATTGCCTAGGTTCATCGAAGATGTCTACAATGCCAAGCGGCTGCACTCAGCCATTGGCTACCGATCGCCAGAAGAATTTGAAACCCAACTCGCCCAGCAGGCGGCTTAGTTCGAAGCGCCCCGTGGTCCAGCCCGAGGGGTTCACTCCAATGCCGGGTCAGCTCTCAGTGGAAATCAACAGTCGGCCCCGTACCGGAGATGATTTCCGCTACGCGCCCCCACATCGGTCATTAGAGTGGCCCAGGCAGATGCCGGGGAGCAGACTGTCCGCTTCTCAATTTCGCAAAGCGTCAAGAGCAGGCTAGTGGGTGGCGACGGTCGCTAGCCAGGAGCGGGCTGACATAACGTCTGCATTGTCACCTGCCCAGCCATGCTCGGCATTTATAACATGAAGTGAGACCCAAGCCCCAGCCTTGCTCAACTGCTCAGCAAGAATGGCAGCGTCGTCGGGCCGTCGACGCTCGTCGTGTTGGCCTGCCACGATAAGAACGGGTTTAGCTGACATCTCCGGGAACGTGAAGTTCGGGGAGAGCGGTTCGGGACGCATAAGGATCGCGCCCGCGAGCCTTTCGGGAGCGACCGAGAGTAACGCTTCAGCGAATATCGCGCCGCTCGAATATCCCACCGCAATAACCTCACCTGATGCCGGAAGATATGCCTCTGCCTCTTGCAAAACCCACGCGGCCGCCCGGTTCAAAACTTCAGCAGCATCAATGCTGCGATCAGAACGACGTCTAAAGAAGGTGTACCCACCTGCCTGCGCAAAGGGACCACGAGGAGCGATGAAGCGGGCTTGAGGTGCAAGCTGATGACAGAAATCGGCTAGATCGGTCTCGTTACGGCCTGAGCCATGAAACGACAGAAGTGAAAGCATGGGTAACTACGTCTCCGCATAGGATGGCCGCACATTTTCCCGGCTCCTATAACACGTTGATGACGGCTTCGGCCGACGGTCGTCAAGGCGCAGAAGCGCCCCCATGTCGGTCGTTCATGTGAGGTTCGCGTTTCCCCAGAACCCGCAGTTCGTTGAGACGGTGGCCGTTGAACGTCGGAGGACGAAGCCGCTCGCGCGGCATTGGCGGCCGGGGCGCGCGTTCGGTGTTGATCTAAGGGCCGTGCCATTGGACGGTCCGTCCTAGCTGACGATTGGATCTTCTCAATCCCGAAAAGGAGTGCGCGGCAGCGAGCCGCGCCCTCGAGTTCTCTCACGCTATTTCGCGGCGGCCTCGATCGCTTCGGCCAACTTGTCCGGCTCGGTCAGAAACGGGGTATGCCCCGTCTGCACGGTGAATTCCTTCCGGACGGGCGTGTCCGCGACCATCTTCGCCTGGAACGATGGGCTGATGACATGGTCGAATGCGGTATGGATATAGACCTTGTCGACGCGACCGAAATTGGCGGCCGTGAGATGCACCGGTGTGGCCAGCGGAGCGAGAGGCTCATCCACGATCCCGTCGGGGATCGCGTTTCGTATAGCCTCCGGCGCGCCGTTGGCAAAGAGGTCCGCGCGGGCCGAGTATTCGACGGCGGCAATACCCTTGGCCTTGTCGATTTGCAGATGAGGACCGATTTGCGCGTCCGCGTCCTTGCTCGTCATCGACACGAGCGATTCGCCATCCTGAGGCAGGAGTGCGGCGACGAAAACCAGGGTCTTCACTTCTTTGGGGGCCTTCTCCGCGGCGTCGGCGATGACGATGCCGCCGAAGCTGTGGCCGACCAAGATCGCAGGACTATGGAACTTGCCCAGCGCCGAGACCACGGTGTCGCGGTACAGGTCGAGGCTCACCTTGTCCGGTGTTGCAGGGTCGCTGGGACGGCCGGGCAGATCCACGGCGGTGACCTCGTACCCGTCGGCTTTTAGCCTGGCGCTCACATGGCCCCAGATTTGCGAATCTTCGAAAGCGCCGTGGACCAGAACGATCGGTGGTTTTTCCGCAGCCATGGCACTGGCGCTGAAGGCAAGACCAGAAGCGGCGAATGCCGAAGCGGCGAGAACAGTAGAAAACAGTTTCATCTTGAAAGCTCCTTGAGTTTGGAAGGGTGATGCTGAGGTGCATCAGTCGTTTCGATTTGCTGTTCGGATGTTTTTACGCTTCCAGCGCAACACTTTCCGTGTAGCGCGCGGCTGGCGCCGACTTTGAGAGGTTCGGTGCGAGCGCCTTGCGCGCGCCCTCGAACGCTGCCCAGTCGCCGACGTCGGGAAGCGAAGGGATCGTCACCAACTCACCCTGGGCGAGACCGGCGAGCGCCGCATCGACCAGTTGGTCGGGCGTCATGACGATGCTTGTCGGCAGGTTGGACACCGGCAAACCGGCGGTGGCCCAGAATGTGGTGGAGGTCACGCCCGGCAGCACCGCTTGAACGCGGACGCCCTTTTCGGCAAGCTCATGATGCAGGGCTTGGGTCAGCGTCAGCACGTAAGCCTTGCTCGCGGCATAGACGCCGTTGAAGAGCTCCGGAGCCAATGCGGTGACCGACGAGACGTTGATGATGGTGCCGCGTCCGCGCCGGGCGAAGGAAGGTACGACAGCATGGGTCAGACGCGTCAATGCCGTTACGTTGAGGTCGATCATGGCCTCCAGGGCATCGATGTTCGAATCGAGCAACGGAGCAGTGGCGCCGATACCAGCGTTGTTGAGCAGGAGCGTGATGGTCTCGTCATCGCACAGGATCGCTGCCACTTCGGCGATATCGGCTGCCTTGGTGAGATCGGCGGCCAGGGTGCGCACCGCGCGCCCGGTGCCGACCAGCGTGTTCGCCTTCGCCTTCAGGCCATCGGCGTCGCGTGCAACCAGAATGAGATCATAGCCCTGTTCGGCTAGGCGATCGGCGTAGATCGCACCGATGCCGGAGGAAGCGCCGGTGATCAGGGCGGTGCCTTTGGTGGTCTGGGATGTCATGGTGAACTCCTTAGCTGTCGTGAAGGATCTGCAACGGCTCGTTACCGTCCACTTAATCTACGCGCACTTGCTGACGTCTTAAATGTCGTATATGCCTCGTTTTAGGACATTAGAGGAAAACGCATATGCTGTCGGTAGCGCTGGTGGTCGGGCCCCAATTCCAGGTTATGAGCATGGCCGCGCTGACGGCCTTCGAATTCGTCAACCTGGTGGCGGACGAGCAAGTCTATGATCTGCACCTGGTGTCGGAGACGGGCGGCCCGGTTCGCACGTCGTTCGGAGTGACGATCGATAGTCATCCGTTCGACTGCCGCATCCACGATACCGTGATCGTCGCGGGCGGGCTCGAAGTGGTGCCGACCGCCGCCGGCACCATCGGCTATCTCCAGACGATCGCCCGACATTCGCGCCGTCTTGCCGCGATCTGCAACGGCGCCTTCATCCTTGCGGAGGCCGGCCTGCTCGATGGCCGCCGCGCCACGACACACTGGGCGAGTGCGCGCCTGCTTCGCGAGCGATTTCCGGCCGTGAAGGTGGATGAGGACCGGATTTTCATCGTCGATGGATCGATATGGACCTCGGCCGGCATGACCGCCGGGCTCGACCTGGCGCTGGGCATGGTCGAGAACGACCTTGGCGCAGATATGGCGCGAACGGTGGCGCAGCATCTGGTGCTGCATCATCGCCGGGCGGGCGGCCAGTCCCAGCATTCGGCGCTACTCGAGATCGATGCCAAAAGTGACCGGATCCAGACAGCGCTTGGCTATGCTCGGCGCAATCTTCGATCCGAACTGTCGGTCGATGAACTCGCAGGCGTGGCCAATCTCAGCCCGCGTCAGTTCAGTCGCGCGTTTCGTGCAGAGACCGGGCAGTCGCCCGCCAAGGCAGTCGAGCATTTGCGGATCGAGGCGGCGCGCGTCATGATGGAGCAGACACGCCATCCGATTGAAGCCGTCGCCGCGGAAACCGGCTTTGCGGATCGCGAGCGGATGCGGCGCGCGTTCATTCGGGCGTTTGGTCAGCCGCCCCAGGTCGTACGCCGCAACGCACAATTCGCTGAGGCCGACGACAAGGCCTAGCGCGCTTGAGCGGCGCCGACGGCCGCCGGTGGATCGCATTTCCCTCGGTTGCCGTAACAACAGAAGAGCCGCGATCACGACCCGCTGAACACAGCATTGTGACAGTGTCGATTTCGACTGTGTAGGGATGAACGTCTGTGCGACAAGTTGGAGAGGCATTTGGCGAGCGCGCTGCCCAGTCAATTGTCACCGCGAGGTGAGATATGGCTCATCATGAGCAATTCCGGTGAACTGGAAGGGCGATTGCTAACAACGCCGACTATTCGCGAAAGCGTCAGTTTTCCTGTGTGCCGTGCCTGAAACCGGCCAGACGGGACACGGCCCCTCATCAGACGAAACACTGGAGACCGATGATCGCTGTCTTCGGGTACAGCGTTAGCATTTCAACGAGGGACCTGTGTGTCGACTGTGTCATCGATAGCGGCGCCTGCTCCGATCCCTAAGCTGAAATCCATTCTTTGGTGCAGGCAGGCCCAGATGACCACTTCTGGACATCCGATTCATGAACGGCGTTTTGCGAAGTAATGGGGGGAGAAGACGAGGATGGATCAAACGCCGTTAGGCGTTGGGAAGGCAGCGGGAGGTAGAAGCGGCGTCATCGTTGGGAAGGTGAGGGCGGTAGCGGCTCAGGCTTCAGGGTCGTCGTCCGGGGGATAGAGAAGGTGGACCTTCCGACGGAACGGGGAACCGGTGGTGCCGTACTTGTAGATCAGTTCCCCTAGCACGGTCTCGCTCTGGCGCGGATCGAAGCCCTGCTCGGTGAGCATCCCAACCATCTTGTCCCTGAACTTCTCCAGTTCCTCGTGCTGCTCTTTCTCGAGCGCCCGGCTGATCAGCCAGTAGAGCGCCAGGCGAGCCACGTCGTCGCGTCCGGGCTTCTTTGCCTTGCGGTCAGCCTGGCGCAGCTTGCGCTGGCGTTCGCGCTGCTCGCTGTTGCGGATGTCTTCCGGTCTCCTGGCCATCGTGGCTCCTCGCTCTGTCCGTTGAGCGCATGCCAGACCAGCACGCCCGCGGCAACGACGTCCGCGGCAGAGTTGGTAAACGCGGTTTATGAATCGCTGGCATGCAGGTCTGAATCGGAAATTCAGAGTTCGGAATCGATTGACCGCAATTTGACCTGAGTTGCCCGCACGTTGCCTCAGGTCGAGATGACGTGCCACGCCGCAAACGGCGTTCATGAATCAGAGGAACAGAGGCTTGAATCGCGATTGCGCAGTTCTGAATCGGAAGAGCGCAATTTGTCTCGACGTGCAGGCAACTCGTCTCGGCGTGTCGGCAACTTGAAGAACATGGACATGGTACCTCGACGTGGCGCATGGCAGCGAGCACACGCATAGATCGGCACCGGGTTGCGGACTATCGGCCTCTCGTCCCTCTCGGGCAGCGATCACCGACCCAGCCAGCCGCATCGCCCTTTGATGGCGTTTTGTGTGATCTGGCCGCCGTTGGCGAGGTGCGCGTCGGGGTCCTGCTGCGGGGAACGAGATAGACTTCACTCGATTTGCAGATGATTCTTTTGAACTCGTGGAGAGGTTTAAATGGCGGGTGTGGCTTTCCGTCAAGCGTGCGCGGTATGTTTCATTATTATGATGTTCAGTAGAAATCGAGGATATGAAAGTAACATAGTTTGAAAAATAATTGAATATAGAATTACTGATTACAATACAGAAATAAAGATCGTGATTCTGGTCTTGTTTTAGGTGTGTGTACTTATGAGTTGCTTAGCGGCGGCTATACTTAAATTTGCTAACATATTGTTTTGATGCGATAATGCTCGCATTCGATGGATGGCCATCGGATACTGTAACTGCGATCACAGGAGCTTTCCATGCCCAAGACACTTAAGACCACGACTGCCCTCACCACCCCTGCCGCCCTTTATGCCGAGCTCAATATCGAGCCCGCGATCCACCAGCAGCTTGAAGCGAGCGTCTCGCACATCGTCGACCTCGGTCGTCGCACGACTGAGCAGACTTTCGAGCTCGGCGATCATCTCGCCTCGGCCGCCGAGCTCTTGACTGATGGCACATTCGATCGATGGGTCAAGCGCCGCTGCGGGATCGCAGCCCGTAGCGCCCGCAACTATCTAGCGGTGTACCGCAACCTGACGCCTTACCGGGACGAACTCGTGGATGTGTCCGCAGGCTCCACCGCGATGTTCCATCTGGCTTCGGCCACGCCCGAGCAGATCCGGGAGGCGATCAAGTTCGCCGAGGAAAACGAGAGACTTCAGGTCGCGGACGTAAAAGCTATCCTCGCCGATGGCGAGGAAGGCAAGAGCAAGGCCGCCGGGGTCGATCTCCACTCGATCGGCGGCGTCACTGGCCTAAAGGCGATGATCGCGGTCAAGGTCCGCGACGGCTTGAAGGCCTTCATTGCTCACGTCGTGATGATCTGCCAGGCGGTCGAGATGGCACTGACGAAGAAGCGGGTCATCAAGGAGGCGCTTGCCAAGGAGATCCAGGAACTGGCGCGCATCGCCCGCCAGGAGCTGGAAAGCCTTGCCCTTTTTGTAGAGCCCGAACTCGACTTCAGCCGCAGCGCGCGGGCGACCAGGTTCCCGAAGGCTAGCCACTGGGCCGATGTCAACCAAACCCTCTATAGCCTCGGCGGCGTGGACACCTGGCCGAAGTCCGGCGAGATGCGCGAATGGCTTCAAACCGAGGTGCTGCCGGTCCTGGAATGGGCGGTGTCCAGGGAGCGCAAGCCGACATGGCCGCTCGAGCAGCCCGTTGCAGCCGAGCCCGTCGATCCGGTGGCGCTCGCCGGATCAGGCGCCGACCTTCCGGTCCTTGCTGCCACGGTAGACGTGTCGGAGGAAGTCGGCATGGTAACCGCGGCGGATGACGTGAGCGTGTCCGGCGGATCGATCCTACCGCTCGATGAAGCACTGGCGGCGGCAAGTGGTGGCGCGTTCGCTGTCACCCGCGAGGTGCCGAAGGCACGGACCCGGGTCGCAGACGTCCCTTCACTCGCCAACGAGGAGGCAGCCGCCGAAGACACGGTCGAAGAGGAGGCAGCGCCTCCGGCCATCCTCGCTTGATGCGCCATCGGGCCAATGGGGTAGGGTTGCCCCAGTTGAACTCTAGAAAGGGCCGCTAGTCGGCCCTTTCTGCTGTCCGGGTTTGCTGAGCAATCCGGAGCAGGCGGTAGGGTGGATCTCAGTAGCCATTGGCTCCGGCCCGGTTTTGCTCGTGAGCCCGGTGTTAACCTTGTACCGGCTTCGTTCTCTTTTTTGATTTTGGGTCCTTGAGCCCGACCGCCGGTCCTGCCAGGTTACGGACGTTCCGGACGACCGGAACAAAGCGGCCCAAGCCGATGCTTGCAACATCGACAAGGGCCTGACCCTCAAGCCTTCGTACAAAGGAATCGGGCTATGACCACGTTTACCTCCACCATCCCCGCCGGGGAAGCTCTCCGTTCATCCATTGCCGCCGCCGGCCAAGCCGCTCCGGCAGCGCACCACCGTCCCTTCGGCTTCGGCTGGACCGCCGTTCACGCCGCTGCCGCTCTGGTTCGTGAGCCGCTCTCGCTGCGCCGCCACCAGCACCTCGTTCGCTTCTGTGACGTCGAGGACGATCTCGACCTGCTGATCGATCGTGCCATTGCGGCTATTGCCGAAGGCGAGCCTGTCGAAGACGAGATCCTCGGTCACTATGTCCATATCGCCTCACTCGTGCGTGCCGTCTCCTTCCGCGAGGGCAAGCTGCTCGAGCAGGCGGTCGAGCGGCTTGCCAAGGCAAACCCGACCATCACCGTGCTGACCCAGTCCCTGAAGCTGCCGCTGGTGAAGGCCGCGCTCGAAGCTGTCTCCGGAAACGACTGGACACACCTCGACGGCATCAAGCTCGACTGCGAGGCTCCTGCCAAAGGCAGCTACACGCCGGACCTGATCGTCGTGAACCGCGCCCGGCACACCGCCTACATCCTCGACCTCAAGCGTTCGCTCGCCTCCTATGGTGACACGAGCCGCCTCGAGGAACTGAAGCTCAAGATGATGGCGTCTGCGATGGTGCTGCCGGACTGGCTCTACAAACACCAGAAGCGCATGATGGTCGACACTGTCGAGGTGGCGATCGTCGATGGCGCCAGCCGTCCGAGCGACCATGCCAGTGGTGTCTGGGCCTTGTCGGAGATTGACGACCTGTTGGGGATCAATGGCGTGGCCGCCTGCATGGCGGAGCTGCGTCTCCGCTTCGGTCGGCGGGTCCAGCAGCTTCTCGAGGGTGAAGCCCATCGTGCGCTTGGGCTGGAGAGGCGGGCCACGACGGGTCCTGCGGGTCCAACGGCTCGCGCGACCTCTTCCGGTTTGCCAACTGATCCATCGCAGCCGCTGATCCGGCTGAATGGTCTGGCCCGCTCCTTCGAGGACGAGCGTGCCGTCATGCTCGCGGACGCGCATCCGGGTCCGGACGATCTGGCTCGCTTGCACGAAGAGCCGGATGACGAAGCGGCACCTGCGCGCATTCGTGTCGGCTTTGCCCGACGGCCCAGCGCCCACTGAGCCTGTCGTCGGGACCATAGCCGACCGGGGCAGCACCAACCCTTAAGAACCGACCGCCTTCGGTTGTGCCAGCCATTCGATCGCTGATGCCTCGGCGCTGAGCTGAGTGCTTGGCTGATCTCGGCCCGCACCCGGCGCTGACCGCTACGGCTTCAAGCCGTGGCTCCCTCACCATCTTCAATCCCTTTGATGCTGGGCCCGTGCGGTCCGGCCAGGAGCCGCCATGTCCTGTGACAAGCATTCGCTTCCGCCATCGCGTTATCGCTGCGAGGCCATCTCTTGCCCAAGCCTCTCCATCACGCCCCTCCACGCTCCCCGGAGCCTTCTGCGCAAGCCATTCGTTCCCCTTGCCGACGATCCCGCCATGCTGATCGGCCTCGCGCTCGGCCATGTCAGGCAACGCGATGGTCTCACCGGTCACGTGCCTGCCTCCGTCATCAGCCGTCTGCAGGCACATACAGAAAAGGGCAATCCAGCCTGCCGTCTGCTGCTCGACTGGATCACCCGCCGCAACCGCGATCTGGTGGCAGCAGCCCAGCCTGATCTGGTGCGGCAGCACCCGATCCGTCGCCTGGTCCGCGAGCGCCGGCAGGCGGTTCCGGGGAGCCTCAAACGTCGAAAGCAGGAGAAGTCAGAAGCAGCGCGCGATCCCAAAACGGCAATTATTGCCGCGCCGAAGGGAGGCGATATCGATGGATAAGTTCTCCCGCCTGTTCGTGCGCCGCCTGCAGCAGATTGCCCGTCGTCAGGCGCGCCGCAACGCCCATCTCAACGGCCTTCTGGATGTGAAGATTGTCGGGATCGGCGGGCACATCATGCGCCGCTACACGCCCGCCTTCGACACCAGCCGCTTGACCGGGGACAGGGAACGCGACCTCATCTGGCTGCGTCGGAACTTTGGTGGCTATCTGTCAGCTCCCGGCAAACCGTCGGACATCGTGGTGAAGAACGAGGCAACGTCATCGGTTGGCCAAAGCTTCGCCGCGCGCATTGCCGGGTTGGGAAGCGGATCGGGCGCCAGTACCAGATCCGGGGCAGATACACGCAGCGCCTACGCTGTGAGACTGGTCGGCGAGGCGGGTGCACCCCCGCTGGTGGCAAATATTGCCGCAGCCCTGGTGCTGGCGCGTGCAGTGCAGGCTTCGCCTGTCCCCTTGGGAAGGATGCTGCGCATCGTCAGCCGTTCCGCTCCAGTGGTGTCCCTGCATGCACCGATGGCTGGCTTCGAGCAGGCCATGCTGCGGCTGATCGAAACGCCTGGCTTCATCCCCGGTAGCGGTACGCCGAATGGGGTCGATGGCGAGTATGTCTTCAACGACCAGACCTTTGACGTGACGGAGGAGGATGGGCGGACCTTCGTGCAGTTCGGCGGCGAGAACGTCCACCGCCTGACAGGCTCCGGCCTCAAGCGTCGGCTGCTCAATGCACTCGCCCGAGACTATCCGGTGGTTGCGATCGCCGAGAAGCGGGAGCGTATCGCGGATGAGATCACCGTCACCGCCGATATCGATCTGGCGACGGGTTGGCTCGACTACCCGTTTCTCTGCAGCATGATCGAAGCGGTCTATGGGGTTGAAGGTTCGCAGGTGCTCGACGCATGGCCGAATGCCTATGATGCCCATCACCTGACGCTCGATGATGTGATGCTGGCCTTCCGACCCGGACGGGATGCCTCCGACGCCGTTGCGGTGCTTGCAAAGCTGGCGGAGCGCAATCGACTTGCTGCCCTTGAGGAGGATGACGGCGACGGCAGCCGTTCCACAACAACAGGGAGCAAGACGGTCGCGTCGAAGGCGGCAGCCCCGACGGGATCCGACAAGTCGAGGACCGCAGCACCTGCCGACAATGGTAAGCGCGACAAGCCCTCGGGTGCAGAGGTGATCCAGCCGGAGCCTGTCCCGGAGGGTGGTAGTCGATTGTGTAAGCCGTCACTCACAGTCGAGACGCTGTCGGGCTACGGCAAGGCCAGAGATTGGGCACTCGATCTCAAGGCTGACCTTGGCGAGCACAGGGCAGGAGAACTGCCGTGGTCGCAGATGAGCACCAAGCTCCTGCTGTCGGGGCCACCCGGCACCGGCAAGACGACCTTCGCCCGTGCCCTCTGCAACAGCCTGCAATTGCCGCTCGTGGTCACCTCTGTCTCCACCTGGCTGCAGGGCGGTCACCTCAATGACGTCATCGACAAGCTTGTCAAAACCTTCGCCGAGGCGCGTGCCCTGGCGCCGGCCATCCTGTTCATCGACGAGATCGACGGCATCGGCAAGCGGCAGCCTGCCGAACGGGAGTATTCCGACTACTGGAATGCCATCGTCAACAAGGCACTCGAACTCTTCGACGGGGCGGTGAAGAGCGAGGGTCTCATCATCATCGGCGCAACCAACCGGCCGGAGCAGATCGATGAGGCGCTCAAGCGCTCCGGACGGCTCGAGACGCACATCGAAATCCCCAAGCCCGACACTGCAACGCTCGCGGAGATCTTCGCCCATCATCTGGGGGATGACGTCGAGGCGCTTGTGAAACAGGTCGGTGAGGTGGCGGACAGTCGGTCAAGCAGACCGGAAGACAACGAGGCGGAAGATGCATCTGTACGGGAACCGGAAGGCATCGAAAGCGTATCCGCAAGCCTTGCCCGTTCGATTGAAGAGCTGACACCCACGAAAGGCAAGGGGGCACGATCATGACGACGAGACAGATCAGCGAGGGCGAGGCGGATCCAGTCCTTGTCATCCTGCATCGGCTCGCCACGCGCGCCATGGGTCTCACTGGCGCAGACGTCGAACGGATCGTCCGTCAGGCGCGTCTCCAGGCTCGTCGCGACAAGCGCCCGATCCGGTTCGAGGATCTGGAGGAGGGGATCCGGATGGATCGGCCGCAGTTGCCCTATGACCTGCGCTGGCGCTTTGCCATTCATGAGGCAGGGCACGCCGTCGTCCACCATGCACTGAACCTCGGCCCGATCCATGGCATCAATATCGACACTGCCAGTGGTGGCTACAGCCAACTCGGCTTTACCGCCACAGGCAGCGACACGCTCGGCTACCATGAGGACTTGCTTGCCATGCTCATGGCAGGCCGGGCTGCGGAGCAGATCGTCACGGGGATGGTCTCCTCCGGCTCCGGTGGTGCTGACCATAGCGACCTTGCGCGGGCAACGAGGCTCGGCCTTGCCATGGAACGCAGCCTAGGCTTCGGGTCTGTTCAGCCGCTGCTCTATCGGGAGGACAAGGATCCCGCGGCGGTCCTCGATGCCCATCCGGACCTGGCTGCACGTGTCCATGCGCGGCTTGAAAGGGCCCTGGCAAGGGCAACGGAGGTTCTGCATGGCAAGCGGGCCAGGCTCGACGCCCTGGTCACGGCATTGTTCGATGGGCAGGTGCTGGATGGCACCTCAGTCAACACTATCCTGAACTCAGCTCTAGCTGAGGTGTCGGCAACTTGAAGTGCCTGCACTACCAATGTCTGGCCTGGGATAGCGACTGAAATGCTGCACTGGGTGATCGATCGCTTAGCCAAAATAGACGAGATCGCTCAGGGAGGCGTCAATTGCTGGATGACAGCCCGAACGTTTGCGATCTTGTCCTTATCAAGACGGACGGGAAACGCGAGATCTCTCAGTGCTTCATACAACTGGCTCCATGCTGAGGCAACTGGCGGCCAGGAGGCCTGGAGAACATCCGGGTCGTTGATCCGTCGGTGCGGCAGAAGAGCAAGGTTCTCGAACAAGGCGATTGCTTCCTGTGCGGTAGAAACCAGATCGCGATAAATCTCGGCAGTCTCGCTCCCGGCAAACCCGAGCTCCTCCAGGCGCGAACCCAGTTCGTCGAGCCGGGCAAGCTTCCCGAAAAAGATCTGCACGCCGTTCTTCGTTTTAAGGGCTATGAGCTCCTCCAGCGCCGCGCGGTCGAAGCGTAACAGAGGGTGACAAGACGCAAGGTCGCCTGGCGGCTCAGTGGTTCCCATCAGGATCTCGAGATCCGATGCTGGGATAGGCCCATAGGTCTCCAAGGCATCGATCCCGTGATCGACATCCTCATCGAAGCCTTCCAGCAGCCTCAGCAACAGGTCTCGGGATGCGCCCATTGTCTGGAGACGGTGGTAATGCGGACCCAGCGCAAACTCAGCCAGACGGGCCCGGTCGCAGTCTTCGATCGTCAGATGGCAGCATGCGGCTGCCCAGGCCTCCACCACGGCTTCATCGATTTCCTGTTCGGCTTCCCTTAATATCCGACCGAGGTCGATGAGGCTGAGAGGCTTGTCGTGGTCAAGTGCCGCGATCTGTTCGGCATAGGTTTCAAGCACGGCTGCGGACTCTACCCCGTGCGCTTTATAGTCAAACATCGAAAATTCCTATGGTGTCATCAACCCGTGGGTCTTGAACAACTCAATCCACTCCATCTTCGCCGACCTCGGCCAGAACATCAGGAAGGTTCATGGCGCGTCGGGCAAAGAGGATGTAGTTCATGAAGGCCTCGTATTCCTCGACATAGTCTCGTGAGGCGAGAACCTCTTCGACATCGCGTTCCTGTTCGATGGCGCGGTCCTTGGTGGTCGAGCAATGAGCAAGCGCTTCGACAACTGAAAGGCGTTTGACGAGTTCGTCGAGGAAATACCCGTGCATCGCGTTGGCTGTCGGCTCGGGGAAGGGCGAGGCTGCCAGGTGCTCTTTCTGCTGGAACCTGATCCCGTAGTCTAGATCCGTCCCGCCATTCCCATCGATCAAGGCGACGCGCAGGACAGCGCTCGACGCTCCAGTGCTCTCCTCACTCAGTTTCCGCAACTGAGCCATTGCCTCCCTTGTTGTCTCGGCCTCAATGGTCACCTCTTCCGTCGAGATCTTGTTGAGAAACGCTTTGAACTTCATCCTTGCCCTCTTTGTCCGAGTTTTGGCGTAGATGGCTTACCAGGAGCGAAGGAACTGTTGGTAGGTTATTCGCAATTTTAGCAGTCATTGTTTTTTTAGGAGCGCGGGCGCCGGTCGCGCTTCTGAGGGTCATCCATCGGTGATCTCCAGCAATGACTGGATGATCTCGAGTGGACCTTAGGGGTCCCTGATGAAGCTGTGCCGGTGGCCTGAATGTCCCCTGGAAAATCGATTCAGAATCAAACGGCGTTTTGCGAAGTAATGGTGGGAGAAGACGAGGATGGAGCAGACGCCGTTAGCGTCCGCAAGGAAACGAAGGTAGGCGCGGCGTCATCGGCAGCAAAGCAAGGGCGGTATCGGATCAGGCATCCTCGCCATCCTGCTGGCGGAGAAGGCGGACCATGCGATGGAAGGGGAACCGATGGTGAAGTACCTGTAGATGAGTTCCTCGTGCTGCCCCTTCGCGATCGCGAGGCTGATCAGCCAGTAGAGCGCCAGGCGAGCCGCATCGTCGCTTCTTGGCCCTGCGAGCGGGCCTCGCGCAGCTTGCGCTGTCGTTCGCGTTGCTCGTTGTTGCGGATGTCTTTCGGTTTCCCGCTGTGGGCTTCCTCGGCCGTCTCCATGGGCCGGGCCAGACCAGCGCGCCCGCGGCAACGATCTCTGCGGCAGCGTCATTGAACGCGGTTTATGAATCGTTGGCATGCAGGTCTGAATCAGAAATCCAGAGCTTGGAATCGAATGAGCGCAATTTGACCTGAATTGCCTGTACGTTGCCGCAGTTCGAGACGACGTGCCACGCCGCCGACCCGCTCGCGGTCGCGTCACTTTTTGCCCTGACGCGCCCACGGGGGCGGAAGCTTGTTTTCGATCCATGGAAGGAGCTGCAAGGGCTTCCGTTCGATGCCCGATGTGATGGCAGGATAGCGCTTCAAGGCCTCGCGCATCAGCGGAAGACCCGCCGGATTGGTGTAGCGCGTGTTGGTCTCGCTGCCATCGCTCAGCCGCCCGGAAATGTCATCGATCACTTCCGCAGAAACGCCTGCCTGCTTCAGCGTATCGGCCATGCCATGGCGAAGCGCGTGGATGGCGCGCGACCACATGTTCTCACCGAGCGCGCCCTGCATTACGGGAACGAAGGTGTCGTAGAACCGATCGCCGGGATTGTTGTCCGTCTTGTCCGAGAAGAGATCCGGGAATAGCTGCACGTATCCCAGCTTCTTGATCGCCTGGACATATTGGATGAACCCAAGTCGGACCAGTTCCTCCGGCAGAGGCAGGAGACGTTGCGATTGGGTCGTCTTCAATCGACGCGTCTCGTTGGTTCGAAGAATGATGACATAGCCGTCTTCGTCCTTCGCGATATCATCAACATGAAGTCCGGCAAACTCGTTACGTCTTGGACCCAGATAGGTGAACAGGATCGGCAGATAATAGAGCGAATCGTGAAAGACCTGCTTTCCAGGCTTTCTCCGTTTTCCCCGCAGATGATCCTGAGAACCCGCATAAACCGGGCTCGAGAAAATCGGAATGATGTCCTGCGGCTTCGGCTTGTACTGCTGCTGACGGATGTCTCCGGCCTTGGGCTTTCGGGGGCGTAGGCCCTCGAAGGTCCATTCATCGATTTCGAATCCGTGGCCCTTAAGGTGCTTGAGGAAGTGTTGCAGGTTCCCGAAGTGTTTGCGGATCGTTGTTGAGGCTAGTCCCACCTTGGCCTCGGAGCCGGAAGCCTCCGCCGCCCGGCGCAGTTTTTCGCCCTCATCACGAAGTTCCGGTGCCGACATGATGCGCATCCTGCTGCTGCGTCCCCAGTTTGTCGGAATGTGGTTGAGGTGCTGACGCAACTGACCAATGTGAAATTGCTCAATCTGTCCTGAATGCTCGACGCCATGCTCGATGAGCACCGATTTGAACATCCGTACCAGCGCCATTGCATCCCGCGCAGTCGCTGGCTCCCATTCGTCTCCCATGTTGGCGATGAGCTTTTCACACTCTTGCTCGAAATCCGCAACGGCGACCACCCGTTGGCCAGCCTCAGAAGCTTTCGGCGTGGCCTTATTCGTCCGCGCCGGACGCGGAGTCAGATCGATCACTTCCGGATCTTCCGGCATGGCGATCAGAGGTGATGCCGATGGTCGGTCATCGACAGCAAGCGTACGAGCGGGATCTGCCACCTTAATGTCTGCTGCGCTGACCACGGCAGCAGGTGCAAAGGCTCTTCCGCCGCCTGTGAACTCGCTCTGAGTCTTGTCGACAAGCTCGTGGCGGTCGTCGATGTCGAGAAGGGCGGCCGCGCGGCCTTCGAACATCTTTGACGTCGCTCGCTCGCGGTTGGGGCCTGTGTCCTCGATCTCGAAATGGTAGATCAGTCTTCGGATGCCATCTTCAAAACCGGCGCTACGTGCCGTGGTCAACTCGCCTTTATAGTTTTCCCGGATAGCATCGACATGCGAGAGCGGAACGCCATTTCTCAGGAGGTAGGCGAGGCCAGCGCATCTGTCTTCCAAGGAAAGTTCCACGCGGGTCCCGAACTTGGCAAGAAGCTGACAGGCCCAGCCAACCTCAAGGTCCAGCTCCATCTCCACCACATCGCCACCGCGCCCGTTGCGCTTGGCCATGGTGCTGATGTCATCGAGCCTCTCGGTTTCTTCATCCCGTATGTGCTCGAACAGGATCTGGAGCTGCTTCTTGCTGGACATCGCTTCCTTTGGACTCATCTTCAACTCGGCCAGGCGCGTATTCAGCCTCCGGCCGATGATCTGCGCCTTTCTATGGTCGGAACAGTGAAGGCTGAGTGAAAGTCGGCTGCCCGGAGGGCATTGAACGAAGGCGGCGGGGATGCGCGGTCGCCAATAGAAGATATTGCCGCGGCGGATCAGATTCTCGACCTCGTGGCGCACAGCCATGACGAATGCCCTGTCTTCGCCCGAAGGTTAGGGTCCGGCGCGTCAGCGCCTGGACATCACCTTTGGGCATCAGTTCTGGGCATCAGGTCGCCAGTGACGCCAAAACGGGATCCGGCACGACTGGAAAATCAAGGGAATAAGGGCTTTTCAGGAGAATTGGCTGGGGAACCTGGATTCGAACCAGGACTAACGGAGTCAGAGTCCGTGGGTCTACCGTTAACCTATTCCCCAAGACCGCCGTGGCGCGTGGCGCCGGTCGGTGTGGGCGGCTTATAACCAAAGCGCCGGCCGATGCAAATACCCTTTTTGAAAAAAGTTGGCCACCATTTCTGTCGGGCTCGGGCGCCTCGCCCGGATAGCCGACGAAAAAGCCGTTGGCGAATGCCGCTGCCGCTGTTATCCTGTCGTCAACGTAACGATAGACGCCAGCTGCATGCTCCAGGGCTTTGCGCGGCGAGATGGACATAAGTGATGGACCCCGATAGCGGCGGAAAGCCGCCAGAAGGCGGGGCATCTGTTGCAGGTCGCGGTGAGGGGAGGTCTTCCCGCCGCCGCAAGGCGAAGCGCAGGGGCAAGAACCTCAACGCGGCGCCTTCCGTGCATGGCGGGACAGCGCAGGATGCTGGCCCGGCCGGACGGCCCGCAACAGACGACGCCCTCAATCCGACGCGAAAGCGCAAGCGCCGCCGTGCGCGATCCGCCTCGGCCGCCAAGACGGAGGCGGATGGCGTGACGGCCGTTGCCGTGCCGGCACGTATGCCGACATCAGCGGGAGACACGGCCGGACCGGGCAATCCCAAGAAGCGCCGCAAGAAGAACCGTGGCGGTCGCGGGCTCCAGGGGCGCCCGCTGGCGCAGGCACGCGCCGAACCGGCCTACGCGCCCCGCGCGGCATCCCCAGCAGGCCAGGCCGCGTCCGTTGCCATGGCCAACGGGGCCGGTCGCATCGCCCTCGAAGCTCCCCGCGTCTACCGCGATGATTTCTACGCCGCGCTCGATCTCGGGACCAACAACTGCCGCCTGCTGATCGCGCAGCCGACGCGTCCCGGCCAGTTCCGGGTCGTCGATGCCTTTTCCCGCATCGTGCGCCTCGGCGAAGGTCTGGCGACCAACCGCCGGCTGTCGAACGACGCCATGGACCGGGCCGTCGATGCGCTGAAGGTCTGCGCCGCCAAGCTCTCCACCCGACCGATCCGCAAGATGCGGCTGATCGCCACCGAGGCCTGCCGTGCGGCCGACAACGGCGAGGAATTCCTCTCCCGCGTCGTGCGCGAAACCGGGCTTGATCTCGAGATCATCGACCGCGAGACGGAGGCCCGCCTTGCGGTCTCCGGCTGTTCGTCGCTGGTCGGGCGAGAGGCGCGCTCCGTGGTGCTCTTCGATATCGGCGGCGGCTCGTCTGAGATTGCGGTCATCCGCATCGACAACAACCGCTCCAGCCGTCTCGCCAACCACATCACCCACTGGACATCGCTGCCTGTCGGCGTCGTCACCCTGTCGGAACGCCACGGCGGCCGCGATGTGACGCCCGAGGTCTTCGAGGCCATGGTGACCGAGGTGGAGGGGATGCTCTCGAGCTTCCACTGCCCGCCGGTGCTGGCCCCGCAGGCCGGGCTGGACGATTTCCACCTGATCGGCACCTCCGGCACCGTCACCACGCTGGCCGGCGTGCACCTCGATCTGCCGCGCTACGACCGCCGCAAGGTGGACGGCCTCTGGCTCTCCGACACGGAGGTCACGGCGATGCAGGCGAAGCTCCTGTCCTGGGGCTTTGCCGACCGCGCCGCCAATCCCTGCATCGGTCCGGACCGCGCCGATCTGGTGCTGGCCGGCTGCGCCATCCTGGAGGCGATCCGGCGGCGCTGGCCCAGCCAGCGGATGCGGGTGGCCGATCGCGGGCTGCGCGAAGGCATTCTGACGGACATGATGGCCGATGATGGCGCATGGCGCCGGATCCGCCCCCGGCGCACGGAACAAGAGCGCGATGAGCAAGGAGCAAGCCGATGACCAAACCGCCGGTCGGCAGCAATCGCACGGGCCGCAAGCTTGGCCAGAAGGTCAAGAAGGGCAAGCTGAAGGCGTCGTCGCGGCGCTGGATCGAGCGTCACATCAACGACCCCTATGTGCAGCGGGCAAAGCTCGAGGGCTACCGCGCCCGCGCCGCCTTCAAGCTTCTCGAGATCGACGAGAAGCACCAGATCCTGAAGGGCGCCCGGCGTATCATCGACCTGGGCGCCGCACCCGGCAGCTGGTCGCAGATCGCCGCCAAGGTGACGGGGTCGACGGACGAGGACGTGCGGGTGGCGGCCATCGACTTCCTGGAGATGGCGCCGCTCGCCGGCGTGAAGATCCTGCAGCTCGACTTCCTCGATGACGAAGCGCCGCGGCTGCTGCTGGAAGGCATCGGCGGCGAACCCGATCTCGTCCTCTCCGACATGGCTGCCCCCACCACCGGCCACCAGAAGACCGATCACCTGCGCACCATGCATCTCTGCGAGGTCGCCGCCTATTTCGCCGTGGAAGTGCTGAAGGAGGGCGGGCATTTCCTCGCCAAGACCTTCCAGGGCGGCACGGAGCGCGATCTCCTCAACATGTTGAAGCTGAACTTCCGGCAGGTGATCCACATCAAGCCGGGCGCCTCGCGGTCGGAGTCGGTCGAGATGTTCCTGCTCGCCAAGCACTTCAAGGGCCGCCGGGCCGGAGCTGGACCAGAAGCGGAAGTCGATGTCGAAGACATTGATCCCCGCGAATTTGCCGAGGCTGATACCGACGAGGACAGCCGGGACTGACCGGACGACTACTGCGCCGCCTCGGTTTCCACGGCGGCGCGTCCATGGCCCGAGACCGCCGATCCGGCGTCGCGGCGCAGGCCGAGCAGCGGCACGACGGCAAACAGCGATACGCCCGCCACGATGAAGAAGGCCAGGTGGAAGTCCGCCAGCTGCAGGTGCGATCCCGACAGCACCGGCGAGGCCTCCAGGATGAAGGCGGCGAAGGCGACGCCCAGCGCCAGGCTTACCTGCTGCAGCACGGAGGCGATGGAGGTCGCCTGGCTCGCCTGCGCGTCGTCGATCTCCGAATAGCTGAGCGCATTGCTGCCGGTGAAGAAGAACGACCGGCAGAGCCCCGACATTACCAGGAAGGCGATGATCAGCGCATGCGAGGTCTCCGGGGTGAAGAAGCCGTTGACGGAGGTTGTAACCGCGCCCAGCACGCCGGCGGCGATCAGCGTCACCTTGAACCCGGTGGCGGCAAACACGCGGCGGGCGACGAATTTCACCATCAGTGCGCCGAGCGCGCCGGCAAAGGTGATCATCCCGGACTGGAACGGATTGAGGCCGAAGGCCAGCTGCAGCATCAGGGGCATCAGGAACGGAATGGCGCCGGTCGAGACCCGGAAGATCGTCCCGCTGGAGGTGGCGGCGCGGAACGCCTCATTGCGGAAGAGCGACAGGCTGAGGATGGGCGAGGGGTGGCGCCTCTGGTGCCCGATGTAGAGAAAGCCGCAGAGGATGCCGACGGCCGTCGCGCTGATGCCGAAGGCCGGGGGCAGGGCCGGCAGGCTCACCACCGAGAGACCGAACACCGTTCCGGCGGCGGCCATGGCGATCAGGAAGAAGCCCAGCCAGTCGATCGGCGGTGGTCGCAGGCTGTCGATCTTGGGCAGGTAGATGCCGGACAGCCAGATGCCGAGAAAGCCGATCGGCACATTGATGATGAAGATCCAGTGCCAGGTGAAATAGGTGGTGATGAAACCGCCGATGGGCGGGCCAGTCAGCGGCCCGATGAGAGCCGGGATGGTCAGCAGCGCCATGGCCGAGACGAGGTCGCTGCGTTTCGTCGTCCGCAACAGCAGGAGCCGCCCGACGGGCGTCATCATCGCGCCGCCCATGCCCTGCAGGAACCGCGACAGGACGAATTGCACCAGCGTTCCCGAGATGGCGCAGAGGATCGATCCGATGATGAACACCAGGATGGCCATCCGGAAGATCGTCTTGGCGCCGAACCGGTCCGCCATCCAGCCGCTGATCGGGATGAAGATCGCCAGAGCCACCATGTAGGAGGTCAGCGCCAGCTTCAGCGTGATCGGCCCGACCTCGAGGTCGGCGGCAATCGCCGGCAGCGCCGTCGCGATCACGGTGGAATCCATCTGCTCCATGAACAGGGCGACGGCGAGGATGAGGGGAACGATGCGGTTCATCAATCAGGCACGACAGGCGGAAGGGAGGCCTTGTGTAGTCCCATCCCCCCGATTTGCCAACGCCTTTGCCCGCCTCCGCTGAACTTGGCATCACGACTGCGTGACATCGGTTCCCACACGCGTCATGGCTTTTATCTAAGCACGCACTGTCGGGATCGGCAGAACCTTATCAGCTTCGGGGAGAGACAGATGACGATGCCATCAATGGGACGCCGGGCGCTTTTGGGAACAGCCGGCATGGGTATAGTGACCGCGCCGGCGCTCTTGCGGGGCGAAGCGCGTGCGCAGGAAACGAACCGCCTGGAGATCAATAGAGCAATGCCGCCGGAAACCGACCGATTTAGCGTAGGAAGCTTTGGAGTTCTTGTTGTCAAGGATGGCTCGCGGGCCTCGGGTGCGCCCAACGAGACATTCGGTGCAGATCAGTCTGCCGAGACCGTCGGTGAACTTCTTGAGGAAAACTTCCTGCCGACGGACCAGTTCGTCAACAGTTTTGCCCCGACGGTCATCAACACCGGAAGCGACGTCGTCCTGTTCGATACCGGCATGGGTCCGGGCGGACGCGCCCAGGGCATGGGACGCCTGATCGAGGGGCTGACCGCCGGCGGCTATACGCCGGAAGACGTCACCGTGGTCGTCCTCACCCACCTGCATGGTGACCACATCGGCGGCCTGATGGAAGATGGCGGCCCGGCATTCCCGAACGCCCGCTACGTGACCGGCCAGATCGAATACGATTTCTGGACGGACACCGCACGGGTAGGGACGCCGGCCGAAGGCGGCCACAAGTCGGTTCTGGAAAAGGTCAAGCCGCTCGCCGACAAGATGACCTTCATCGGCGATGGCGCCGAGGTGGTGTCGGGCATCACCGGCATGGCTGCCTTCGGCCATACGCCGGGCCACATGATCTTCAACGTCGAGTCCGATGGCCGTCGCCTGATCCTCGCGGCCGATACGGCCAACCATTACGTGCTGTCGCTGCAGCGCCCGGAGTGGGAAGTCCGCTTCGACATGGACAAGGCTGCCGCGGCTGCCACCCGCAAGAAGGTCTTCGACATGATCGCCACGGATCGGGTGGCCTTCCTCGGCTACCACATGCCGTTCCCGTCGGTCGGTTATGCGGAAAAGCTCGATACCGGCTACCGCTTCGTGCCGAAATCATACCAGTTCGAGATCTGATCGCGCTTTCGCCACGAATTAGAAAGGGACCGGTCTCTTCGCGCCGGTCCCTTTTTCATGACGGAT